>Ga0325411_1001603_pt1 | contig 25261 bp, 16 predicted proteins | sample PopdelMetagenome_13_FD_206181 | JGI IMG/M metagenome (GOLD analysis project Ga0325411, IMG submission 206181) | Populus deltoides microbial communities from Bellville, Georgia, United States - Xylem-PdIQD-R4 | ecosystem: Host-associated > Plants > Phyllosphere > Stem > Wood/Secondary xylem... | reverse complement strand
CTAACTTGTAAATATTTCTAGAGTATTACTAATTTATTTCTTGACCAAAATTTTTTAAAATGTAGAAGAAATAATATTTATATCTTATAAAACTTTTCAATATTATTATTAATTTTAATAAATTTAAAAATTCTCAACCTGAAATTTATTTAATCTGAATTAAATTAAATTGAATAAAAAATATCTTGATATGATTTTATTAATCTGATAAATTTTAAAAAATTAAAAATAAAAATAAAAACAAGCTAGGTTAATCAATGAAAAAGTATTTAGTAGATCAGTAGTAAATATTCCATTTACTTAAACACGTGAAGCATCAATGAATTTATATATTAAACTCAACTCACGACAAACCAGAATTCAAGCCAAGCCAAACCTAATTCTTAAAACTCTGATAAATTTAATGGGTCGACCTTAATCTAGAATTGATTTCAATTAAATAAAAAATAAAAAAATAAAAAAGATTTGGTTCACCTAGACACCTGATCCATAGTTATCAAACCCGGTTCGAGGTTGACCTGGTCAAGGGGACGGGTCTCGGGTTTCATGAGTCAACCTAAAAATTTTTTAAAAAATATTTAAAGTTTTAATATTTCATCTGAAAAAATTAAGAAAAAATCCATATGAATATAGGCTATATATGTTGTAAATAATAAAGTTTAAAATAATATTTTAAAAAGTTTTTTATTCCACATTGAAAAAACATAATTTTTTTTCTTGTGAACATAGAGTATATATACTAAAGGGCTTCAAATCTCACATTGAAAATATATTATGTTATCCTTTTAAGTTGAAGTATTTAAACTAAAATGTTTTTTATCCCACATTAAAAAAACACAACTTTTTTCTTGTGAACATAGAGTATATATACCAAATGACTTCAAATCTCACATTGAAAAAATAATTTTTTTCTTATGAACATATGAGTATATATACTAATGAGTTTCAAATTCCACATTAAAAAAACATAACTTTTTTTTTGTGAACATAGAATATATATACGAAATGACTTCAAATCCCACATTGAAAAAATAATTTTTTTCTTGGGAACATAGAAGTATATATACTAATGAGTTTTAAATTTCACATTGAAAAAACATAATTTTTTTCTTGGAAATATATAATATATATATTAAAGGGTTTTAAATCTCATATTAAAAAGATATTATATTATCATTTTTAGTTGAAGTATTTAAATCAAAAGGTTTTTTATCCCACATTAAAAAAATATAACTTTTTTCTCGTGAATATAAGGTATATATACGAAAGGGCTTTAAATCCCACATTGAAAAAATAACTTTTTTCTTGGGAACATAGAGTATATATACTAAAGGGTTTCAAATCCTACATTAAAAAAAACATAACTTTTTTTTTGAAATATAGAGTATGTATAATAAATGGTTTCAAATCACACATTGAAAAAATAAAATATTTTTCTAATATTTATATAGTAAGCTTTAAAAAATGTTAATGACGAAGTAAAAATATATAAAAAAAAGGGGCATAGGAGAAAAACCACATTTGAAAAAAAAAACATCAAGTCTCATCCGGGTTTGCCCGGGTCATGGGTCGACAGGGTTTGGTTGGGTCGTTGCACTGACTATTTTTTTGGCAAACTCAGACTGGTCCAACCACCGAGTCTCGAGGTGATCCACCGGGCTAATTCAGATTTAATAACTATAGTATGGTCAGTCAAAATTTAAAAATCAATATTTTAATTTTTTTTATATAATTTTTTTAATTAAAACAATATCATTTTAATATATTGTTTTTTAATTTTTGAAGGAAAACTTAAGACCGAGGTCTCTCCAAACTTGTTACACGAGCTTTGCCAAGAAAAACCCAGAATTAGGTTTTACAATCCAACGAAGACGTGGTCCTCTCTTCTCACTTTCATTATTTGTCTCGTTCTTTCCGAAGATCATCATTCTACTTCAGTAAAAGAAAAATTCTCCGAATCTTCTCCTTTTCTCGCTCCATAATATCTATCCGTGGCCACAAAACAATCCCCTATATTTCCTCCCTCTCTCTCAGCCACAACATCAAACACTCAATAATCACTTTTCTCTCTAATATTTTCTCTTAAGGCACTGATCTTTCTTGCCGTCTGTATAAAACCCATTTGTTTTTACATGTTAAAGACCACCATGGACTGCTTAATTATCCTCTAATCACTCAAGCCCTCAACCTTTTCTGTCTCACAATGCATAACCCTTCAGCAGTAGCCACCAACCAAGAACCAGGCCTTGCCTTTGATTTTTTATCTCAATTGGGTGGTTTTGCTTTTAATAAAGCAGTTCAAAGCATAAATTCAAATGGGTTCTCTTTATCTAAGTCAAACTTTCTGTTTTTTGACAGCCCAATTGGTCAAAAAACGAGAAAGGTTAATGCTTCATTGAGTTTGAGTAGTAGAAGTGGTTTTAAAAGTGTTTGGAGTGAGTTTAACAGGGCTATTAGGTTTCACTGTGAGAGAATCCCTATCGGGTTTGCTTCAGTTCAGGTTGGTTCAGGAGATAATAATGGCAATAATAACATTAGTAGTGATAATGGTAATGGTATCAATGGATTAAGAGATGATGGATGTGGTGTTTTGGTGGATGATGGTGTGCCTTTGAATGGTGTAGAAGGTGTGAGTCCTAAAAGGGTTCTCATTTTAATGAGTGATACTGGTGGTGGTCATAGAGCTTCTGCTGAGGCTATTAAGGCTGCCTTTAATGAAGAATTTGGTGATGATTATCAGGTCAGTATTTTTTTAATGGTATATAAATTTGCTTTAATTAGTCAGTGAATAATTGGGTGCTTTGGCAAAATAGGAATGAAAGGAAATGAAAGTGTTTTTTTTTTAATTATTATTATCATTTGGAACCTGAGAAAATGACAATTTTGTTCTATTAAGTGTTGTGCGGCTGTTTGTGTTAATTGAGTTAGTATATGTTGGTTTATGAAAATGAAAGCAATGAAAAAAAAAAAGGATTTTGAATCTAGGCTTTATTCTTCTTCTTTTGATTTTTGTGATTTGTGAGCAATTTAGAGTGGTAGGGGGGGAACGGTTAGTTTGTGTTTAGATATGTTTTTGTTGATCATGTTCTGAGTGTTAAGAGTGCATGTCGCAGGTGTTTGTTACTGATTTATGGTCAGAACATACTCCTTGGCCGTTTAATCAATTGCCCAAAAGCTATAATTTCTTGGTGAAACATGGAGCATTGTGGAAAATGACATATTATGGAAGCGCACCACGTGTGATTCATCAATCTAATTTTGCTGCAACCTCAACATTTATAGCTCGGTGAGACTTTCTATCCTCTTTGGACATATATCTGTGAGTTATCTTTCAAATAGCAACACCAGCTTTTGTATAATTCCCATCAACTTGAATGACCAGTTTTGTTTGTATTTCTGGGCCTAATTCTTCATCATTTTCACTGATGTTGAACTTAAATTGATTGTTCAGGATGGTTTTATGGTAGTATCCGTGTGTCATACTGTTCTTATCCGATCCTTAATATCTGTGTTGTTGCAGAGAAGTTGCAAAAGGATTGATGAAATACCAGCCTGACATTATTATCAGTGTGCATCCACTGATGCAACATGTTCCTCTTCGTGTATTGAGGGCAAAGGGTCTTCTGCAGAAGATAATTTTTACCACTGTAGTCACCGATCTAAGCACTTGTCATCCTACATGGTTGATTCTGTGTATGCTTTTTTTTTTTGGTTAGTGATACATCTATTATTGAATTTTGACATCTTATATCTGTATGTTTAGGTTCCATAAGCTTGTGACAAGATGTTATTGCCCGTCAACAGATGTATCAAAGAGAGCAATGAAAGCTGGGCTTAAGCCCTCACAGATTAAGGTTTATGGCCTTCCAGTTAGGCCTTCCTTTGTTAAGCCTGTTAGACCAAAGGTTGGTTATTGTTCTAGCTGATCACTAAACCTTGGCACCTATTTCTCGTTTTCTCTTTGCATCCTGATGCATTAACATTGCACCAGTATTTTAACAGTATTATTCTCTGGATGGAGGATAATAATATTGGCTATTAAATTTATGTGATATTATTGTCTATGCAAACTTGAAGTTGAAGTACGAAGTCATTGCAAGCAGTTCCTAGAAAAGACAAATGTGACTTTATAAACTTGACCGTAGACATGAAAAATAAAGTCATTTATTTAACTCTACCTTATTTCATTTGAATTCATTAGGGTGAATTAAGAAGACAACTAGGCATGGACGAGGATCTTCCAGCTGTGTTATTGATGGGAGGAGGGGAAGGGATGGGCCCAATTGAGGCAACTGCACGAGCACTTGGGGATTCATTATATGATGAGAATCTTGAAGAGCCAATAGGCCAAGTGCTTGTGATATGTGGTCGCAACAAAAAACTCACTAACAGATTACTTTCGATTGATTGGAAGGTTCCAGTCCAGGTATCAACTTATGATTCTTACATCCCAATCAGAGTCTCTCATGATTTTGCCAGTTGAACTCTATATTATGTGTTATACAGTCAGGCAGTTCTTGCTGGACAATAGTCTTTTCCTGCTTCTCATGACAATGTTTTGCATCCCCTTCAAATAATCCACATCTGTCTTGTCATTGATATAGTCCTTGAAAATGCTGCAGCAGTCATTGAGGCTCACTATAGTGTAGGGTTTTTACATCTCTATCACATTCACAAGGCATAGAGCATACTCGTGCATTCATAGCCAGCCACAAGGCATGCATAGTACTGAATAAGATGCTCCATCATGTAGGTGAAGGGTTTTGTCACTAAAATGGAGGAATGCATGGGTGCCTGTGACTGCATTATCACAAAGGTTAGTTTTCCATGACTGTACTGTTTACTTTTCTACTGCTTCATTATCATCACCCATCTTGTGATAACTATGTTTCTGCAGGCTGGACCAGGGACCATTGCAGAAGCAATGATTCGAGGTCTACCCATAATTTTGAATGATTACATTGCTGGACAAGTAAGTTGGCTAGCTTTTTTCTGGAGTTCAGCATATTATATGTTGTAATCATGCTTGAGTTTTGATTGGTTTCTGCTGTGCTGCTCTAGCGTGTGGAAATCTTCCATTAGCAAACATGCAATGCTGAAAGACCTTAAAATAGCTATATCTGACATTTGTAGGATAAGGCTTGTACTCTGGCAAGACCTCTTATGTTGAGCTCTTTAGAAAATGTCTTTGATAAATAACGAGTGGCAGTGCAATGTCCATCCTTCCTGAATTCAGGAAATTGTGCATTGTAGAAATCAAGTATATAGAAGCCTGTTCTGGAAAGGATGTGAAGTTAGGAATATGATGCTTGGTGCTGAATTTAGCCAATGTAAAGTCATAAGAATTATCCCACAGGTCCTTCATTGCATTTATTTACCTCAATCATGCTAAATTTCTAAGAAATCGCTCAAGTCAACCTCTTCTATTTTAGCTTAAGCATTGGAGTAATTGGTATCAGACAAGGTTGAATTGCCATTTAAAACGGTCCCTTTTCCTGTATTTGTAAGGATTCTGCATAAACATGTTTCCATAATGTGGATGGAATGCGAGATAATTGGTACCCTGAAGAAATTCTTGTTGAAGCAGGTTTTTGCAAGTCCCCTACTGGACATGCTTTTTCTCACACCTGACCTTTAATAATGCAGGAAGTAGGTAACGTGCCTTATGTGGTAGAGAATGGATGCGGGAAATTTTCAAAATCACCAAAAGAGATTGCAAAAATAGTTGCTGAATGGTTTGGTCCAAAGGCAGATGAACTCAGTGCCATGTCACAAAATGCACTGAAGCTGGCTAGACCTGATGCTGTATTCAAGATTGTCCATGATCTCCACGAGCTGGTTAGACACAGAAATTTTGTACCCCAGTTTTCCTGTGCAACCTGACATTTTCTCCACCTATCAATTTTGATGAGTCCAGTGTGGCGTATAGTGGGTTAGCCTAGGGCCTGTTGAACCTCCAACTGAACCCAAAAAAGAAACATAGGTGTACCTTTTCTACTTCATATAATTCGATTGCTTTGTATTAATTTCATAAAGAAAGAGTAAAATAGCTTCGAATTCCTCTTCTCTCCATTTCCCGCCTTAATCCCATTTCTTCCATACACTGTTTCCATTTCATTTCGGTAAGATGCAGTGTTAATTATCCCGAAATATTTTCCTGAATATGGTCAAGTCCTGTGAGACACTGACAATTAATGGTTGATGTTATTCATCTTCATCTTCATCTTTGTTGTCACTGGATATTAACTTACCGAATCCATATCTCTATGTGCTAACGTTAACCATTCATAGGTATTACACTTAACTCGACAGGTTGACTCAATAATATGTAAATTCAGAGTCTATTTCGAGTTGAGTTTTGACATTGATTTGATTAAATCTGGAGTGACTTGATGGCTTAATTCATTACCTGGTTATTCTAATCAAATTCTAGTGGATTCGACCAAGTTAATTCAAGGATTTTTGATTTTTTTTATCAAAAATAATATTATTTTAATTTTTTATTCAAAATAACACCCATTGTAAAAAGAATTATTGAAATAATAGTAGTTTAAAATTTACTCAACTACCTAGTGGTCATAGACTTTGTTTGATCAAGTTTATGGTTCTATTTTTCGAGTTGTTTTTGCGGGGATAAAATATTTTTGCAAAAATATTTTTATCTCAAATTAATTTTTTTTAGTATTTTTAAATTATTTTGATATAATTAAAACAAGTAAAAAATACTTTAAAACATACTCTATATAAAATAATACTTTCTATTTCAAAAGGCAAAAATAACACGAAACAAAATCTTAAACCCTTTACCACCTCAAACCCCCCCACATCAACTTACAACTATGTAACCATTAGCTTGAAAAGAAAAAAACAACTGAATGCTTTAAAAGGGCTAAGATAGAATTTCTAGTTGTTTTTTAAAATATTATATATTTATAAATACATAAAAATATTATTTTTTTATTTTTTTAAAAAATATTTTATACATTAACATATAAAAACAATCCAAAAACACTATAAAAAAATTAATTTCAAACAATTCTTAAAAAAAAGTCATAAACAATAATTTCTACCGACCGCCCCTGAGATTACCGACACGTATAATCCGCAAAGCCATGCACTTAGCCAAAAAAAGAAGAAAAAAGAAGGTATTGCCATGTCATCTGGAACACGTGATGCGCTCCAAACGTACCTGGCAGCATCTGATGGATCCCCTTAGATTTTCTTTCCTAAGTAACCTGATGAGCTGCCAAGTCATCTCAAGAACTGGACGGGTTTGTGTCGAAAAATCAACACATGCACAAGTCCTTGACCAGTAGCTGACGCTATGAAACTGAAAACTTCAATTTAAGATTACTTTATTATTTTAATTTCTTTCCCCCAAAAGAAACCTCGAGCAAGAGTCAAACTTGGGACGTTGGCATTCATGACGCCCGTGACTAAGATAGCCAAATTTAATACAAAAAACCTGAAAAAATATCAGCTTTATAGCAAATTTATGATAGCACAGTTCAAGTTTGGGATTTGTTTTTCATTTTCTTAGGATTTGGTGGTGTTTTGGATAATGGGTTGGAAGTACAAAGCTGGGTTAGGATTGATTAGCACTGTTGTGATAATATGGGTCACTTCTGCAGAAGTCACTCAGGTAAGACTCCGTTTCATATATTCTCCGTGTTTCTTTCTTTCTTTCTGTTTAATTTTGGTTATTTGTTTTCTGTTTGGTTGCCAAGAAGAGGTAGGAAAAAGAAAGGACAGCTAAACTTGTGTATCCTTGTTAATGAAATGGAAGAAAACTCTACTTCTTGAAGTTTCAGATTCTTGGTTATTGGTTTCCTTAATTCACCACTGTTTGACTGATAAGATTCCAGCTTACAACATCATGATTCCATCTTACCATGGAAATTGAATTGAAAAATTCATGAATTTTCATATGTTGCTTCCTCTCTAAGATTTATTATATGATAAAATTAGAAATTTGTAAAATTCACTTGCTCCCTTGTGCTTTGGTAGTTAATCAGGATTCTGAGGAATTCAGTAAGGTCAGCTGCTTTGCTTAATGTTGTTTTGGTCATAAAGTGTTGATAAACTTTCCTCAACCAAGGTAGAAATCTGTAGAACTCACAGTTGTTTACTGTTATTTGGGTGCCAAAGATTGGAAAAATTTAGGACATCTGAGTATTTTCTTTTCCCATTTTCTTATTGTTTCCCACCACGTAAAAAGATTTCTTGAACCATCATACTTTCTGCAGTTACCATGGAAGTTTTGAATGCTTTTTTCCCTTTGTTGGATACTTTTGGTATATATTCCTTATTTCCGAATTCATTGATGGTATACATGTTTGGTGTTTGTCATGTTATTGATGATCATCATCCTGACGTTCATATAAATAACTTGAGAACTCACACTTCTCGCTTTCTGCAGCGAATCTTTGAAATGTATAAACAACCATTTGCAATCACGTATCTGGGGGTATCTCTTATGGTGGTCTATCTACCTATAGCACTTGTAAGAGACTGGTTCTGTAGATTGTTCCATTCTGGTTTGTCTATGAACCTTTACAGTGGCAACTGTGTCACTGCCACTACCATTGGACTCAATATCCCGCCGCATAGGGTCAATGATATGAACGATGACCTGGAAAGTGACCTAAGAGGTTGCCTAATCACCGACAAGGATATTGGTGAAGAGGGAGAGGGGTGGCCTTTGAACGTGAAGGATGAAGAAGATGAACCCAACTTGCTTCAGCAGAATTCTGAACTTTTTTCATGGGAAATTTGCAAGTGCAGTTTATATCTTGCTCCAATATGGTTTATTACAGAGGTAACATGATTTGTGCTATTGTCATTTATCCCATAAGAATCTTCCCCCCCCCGCGGAGGAGCCTGTTTTGGTTTTCGTGGTTTTTCACGAAACTTCAATAATAAAGGTCCCCTCTTAACTAGCTTGTCCAACTAATTTAGTTGCTTTGGCGATGCAGTATTTGTCAAATTCAGCACTTGCGAATACAAGTGTCGCAAGTACAACAGTCTTGACTTCTACTTCAGGGCTTTTCACCCTTTTATTTGGAGCTGTTCTTGGACAAGAGACTATAAATTTTGCTAAGGTTGTGGCAGTTTTTATCACCATGGCTGGTGTTGCTATGACCACAGTCGGAAAAACTTGGGCACCAGATGAAACGAGCTTTTCTGAGTGAGTCAAATGCAACCTGCCTAGCGGCGAATTTTTTTTTTCAAGGCTTCATACTTTCTCTATTTCCAACTTCAATATTAATACATTGAATCCTCTGTACTCTATATAGAATTCATATTTTATGCAATATATCATGTTCTTTTCAACCATGGATCTGAGATACCTTAAATGATCTAGTTTGCATTAAGGGCTATAGTAAAGAGCTGATGCACTCGAGGGAGGAATCTGTCTGAACTGTTTGAAGTAATACTCGTTTCCTGTATAAATTCGCAAAAAAGCATCGGTCTTTAGTCCTACACACCATTCTGATTGTCCCTTCAGAAGGCTTGCTCTGTTGAATCAAAGGGATCTTTTTGTTTTGTTAATCATCTTCATAAAATATAATCCATGGATCACATCATCTGCTCTAACCTATAATTGTCTTTCTTTTCCAGTTTTCTAATACGGTGTTTTGTTCATATTGTTTCCAAGGACAAGAAGGCACTCCATCATAGGGGACATTTTTGGTCTTTTCTCAGCAATATCATACAGCTTGTTTACTGGTAAAATTGGGTGATGAACAAATTTGAAAACTGCACAAATCTTAACTTTGACTTGATTGTTTCTGAAATTTCCTGTTTGATTGTGGACTTCTGGTCTCAAATGCAGTACTACTCAAGAAATGTGCTGGATCAGATGGGAATAAGGTTGATGTGCAGAAGTGCTTTGGATACATCGGTCTCTTCACGCTTCTTGGCCTTTGGTGGCTTTGTAAGCAGTTTAATATTTTTTGTATCAGTGGCACTTAGCTGTTGTAAATTTTTTTAAGACAAGAAATACTTGAACGAGAAGTGGCTATAAAAGTTAATTACTGATTGCATAACAATGTTGTTCCATGCAGTGTGGCCACTAAATGCTGCAGGGATCGAACCAGCATTCAGCTTTCCGCATTCATGGTCTGTTGGCCAAATTGTGCTGTTAAATGGCTTTGTGGGAAGTGTTCTATCTGACTACTTTTGGTATGTTGCTAAGTATTTGTTTCTCTGTTGTGGACTCAAAATTTTCTACCTGTCTTTTCTGCGAGCAACACTCTGTTTTGATTCCTATAAAAAAACTTATAAAAACTGCAGAAGAGAGAGGATATATAGCACAGTTTCTAAATGCCTAGGTTATGTTGCTGCAGGGCCCTCTCAGTGGTTTGGACAACACCATTGGTTGCGACGCTGGGCATGTCCTTGACAATACCCCTCGCCATGCTAGCTGACATGGTTATACATGGTCGTCGCTACTCCGCAATCTACATATTTGGATGCATTCAGGTACATACGCTTCCTTTCATTGATTCTGGGAGTTCATTTCATACAAACCCTTCATCAGAATACAGTGAGACGTTCTACTCTAATTCTGTAGCCTTCATTTCTTCCTCAAATCAGCCAGTTTCAGACTCAAAAAACACTAATACTGCGGTGACGATAAGAGCACAAACTTCTACTAATTAGCTTTGTTGAACACAGGTTTTCGCAGGATTTATTATAGCCAACATTTCGGATAAATTTTCAGTGAAGAGGGAGTTATTATAGCAGAGGCTTGTAAACAACGGGAATATACACACCATCTGGGAAGAAACAAGCTCTCCCCCTCCTGTTGTACCGTGAACAAAACAAGTAGCTACTGCTTGTTCTATAAAACGTCGACTATATTAATTTGTCAAATGTTTTCACCGGCACAGCAATCTTTAAGCACTGGAAATTGAGTTTCTCATCTGAAATTAGAATAAATTGCTAACTGCTAAGCTCTATATTCTAATGTTTGTTTCTAACACAAGCTCAGTAATCAACCTAGTTCTGCTGCAGACTGTCACATAATGTTATGTTCCTTCTCTTTTCCATGCCCTAGCTGAAGTAGCTAACTCTACCAGGATCATGCTGGGCTGGGCTATTTCCAGCATGCTAGCTGAACATAAAAAACCAGTGTTATATTGCTGGGCTTGCCGGGTTGCTGCCTAGAGGTTTTTTAGCTTGAGTTCATCCATCAACTCAACTCAGGTCGTGGCTCGGGTTGAGTTGATCTCGAGCCTCGTAACTATGTAAAAAGCCCAATCCGTTCATGTGAGATGTCTCATTTTTGCATCATTTGAATGCAATGCATTAATCAAGTTATTTGTTAATCAAATTATTTTAAGCTATATATGGAGAGTGCACAGGCTTTGTTAGGGTTTTAGACAGGTTATCTATAACCTAGTACAAAACCTCATCAAGCTTGTGGCCAGGCCTGAAGACTCCAGCTACGATTCTAGTTTTCAAACGATTTCAATGTTAAATTCATTAATAAATGACCTCTTTTTTACCATTGTTCTGAGATTTTAAGTGTTTTGCTGGATATTATAACAATTACGGAGATTCATAAGGAAAAAAAAAAAAACTAGAAAATTTAGAAAAAAAGATAAGAGTCGGATGAGAGTTCATTGATTTAGAGTTTTTTTTAAATATTGAAATTTTTTAATTTTTTCTTTTCTTCAAATTGTTTTCATATTGTTTTTGAAAATTGAGTTAGAGCATGTTTTTTTTTTTTTACGTTTTAAAAAATTGAATTTTTATATTTTTTTTTGAATTAATTTTTTTTGATTGTTTTTATATTGTTTTTGATGTGCTAATATAAAAAAAATAAATTTTAAAAAATAAAAAAATATTATTTTAATATATTATTAAATAAAAATTATTATTATTGCATAACATATTCTGAAAAGAAATTCAATCTCCTACATTTATCTCGGAAAATCATATCTCATAGAGAGTTAGGTTTATTTCATCTTAATATAAATATTATAGCGTTGCTTTAATTTTATTGACTTCAATGCCATATTTCCTATTTTTGTAGGTTGGTTTATTTCATCTTTAGGATTGTAATTGTGGTTGTAGTTTAAAGTAATTTTTATTTGTAAATATATTAAAATAATATATTTTTTTATTTTTTAAAAATTATTTTAAAAATTAACATATTAAAATAATAAAAAACATAAAAAAATATTAATTTTTTTTAAAAAATTAATTTTTTTAATCCAAACGGTCCCTTAAGGATATTCTCTGTAATCGAAAAAAATAGTAAATAAAAGTTGAAGCTTTTTAAAAATTATAGGGGTATTATTGAAATTGTTTAAATGCTTGAAACATAAATTGAATATCAATGAAACTAAGGACACAAATTTAGTTTTCCATTGCTATCTTACGAGACTCCATTCCTCATTAGACATCCACTTCTATTCCTGTCTTCCTCTTCTTTGTGAGATCCGGATTATCAATCAAGATCACACAACAATCAGTGAAACCTGACTGAATTTGCAAAGCCAGTCCAATGGACAAGGGGAAAGCTGTGATGGGGTCAGGGAGAAGATGGGCCGTTGACTTCACTGACAATTCAACACTCCCTTCTTCTCGTGATATCCCTGATCCTCCTGGCTTCTCTCGCGCCTCTCAAGATCAGGTTTGGTTCTAATAATCCCCCTCTCTCTATTGATTTGATTTGATTAGTAGTTAGTTTTTGTGGGTTTTTTATGGTGATGTGTTTTACAGGAGGATTCGGCTGTTACCAAGCAAAAAAAGGATGCTGAAGCTAATTGGAAAGCTCAGGTTTTTTTTTGTCCAAATTTTTATCTTTTTTTTAAGAAAAATTTTGGGTTTTTGCTATTGATTTATTGGCATGTAGGAATTAATTGATATGCATAGAGGAAGTGAAAATCTGTCATTTGTTAATTAATGCTGTATTTAGTAGATTTAGAAACATGTAGGGATTGAATGTAAAAGTTGATATTCTATTCATGGGTAGTGGTGGATAAAAGGTAAAAAGAAAAAAGGGTTGCTTTGAGAATTCTTTTTTGGGTTGGTGATTTTGACTGTGTTAATAGTTGTGTTGATGATAACAATGACTTGGAAGGATGTCTTATGAGTTTATGGATGTGGTTAATGTATAAGTGCATGGTCATAAAAGGATTGACTGAAGGTACAGTAAGTTTGTATGGTGTAGATTTTTAATTTGTGGCAAAATGGGATTGTTGAATTAACAAATTTGTTTTGAATCTCGTATAATGTTTATATAGTCAGTCAATGGTTGTAAAAAACTAAATTTGATGGCTTATACACAGAGTGGGGGCTGGGGGGGTTTGGGTGGATGTGGGAAAGGTGAGAGATTTTGTTGTGAATGATGGAAAGGGAAAGGGATTTCATGAGCTGAATGGTTGCAATTACACTGTTTTGAATCTTGAAACATGCAAAACAAATATTTCATATTTGGCTGCTCAAAGAAATTTGACTTGGACTGAAGGAGAAGAGTGATGTTTTTCCTGCATGCTGTTAAGAGTTCTATCAGCTCTGTTTTCTTAGTCAATCATATTTTACCTTGGTTTACTTGTTTCTGAATTTTCTTTGAAGTTTTCAAATATGTATATTGTTAACAACGTAATCATCTTTATATTGTGAACAGAAAGCTTGGGAAGTGGCACAAGCCCCCTTCAAGAATTTACTAATGATGGGCTTCATGATGTGGATGGCTGGAAATACAGTGCATCTATTTAGCATTGGGATTACATTTTCGGCTCTTTGGCAGCCCATAGGAGCTCTTCAAGGAGTTGGGAAGGGTAAGCTGGCCTGAGTTCAATTTGTCACTACTCTGTTTTATGTGCTTTTTGCTTGTTCTAAACCTTGTTTACATTTTCTTAGAATAATAACCTAGGAAGAGAAAGGGTGAGTGGGGGACTTTTTAGTGGGGAAGAGTGGAGGGTCAAGTTTTTCACGCCTGGATGATTCATGGTATTCAGCCAAACCTTTTATAAGGATAAGATACAAAATTAGGCAGGCATTCTCTAAACCTCTCTCTGGGAACTTCTGTAACAATACAAGATACCTTTCAAAATTCAAACCAGTACCCTTTTCTCCCTTCAGTATCATATTTCTTGCTGCCTATCTTGCTCCCATAAAGAGTATATTGTAAGTACTTTTATCAACTTCTGAATCAGGGCACTATATTTGCTACCAATTCCCTCTTGTAAAGAACAGAAGGGATTGTATCATTGTTAATCAACTGCTTGATCTGTGCACATGGGATTTGGATTGTTTCGTGGGAAATTCAATTAGATGCTTCTTCTCTACTCAATAGTTTCCCTGCTCTTAACTTTCAGATTTTTGTTTTTTAAGTATTTTTGCTCTGTTTTTTCTAACTTGTGGCCTTTTCTTTGTAGTTCTTTCCATAATGAGTATCTGCTCTACCATGCATTAGAGTGGTTAGGGATTACATTTGTTCCCATGATAGTTGGCATTTGCATTTTTTTGTCATGAAGCTCATTGATCTGAGATTCAATTTATTTTGTTTTGTTTGCAGTGTTTGAGCCTTACAAAGACAGTAAAGTGGATCTTCTTGTACCTAAGTTAGTCTTTATTGCCCTAAATTTGGGTGGTTTAGCATTGGGTATTTGGAAGGTAACATGCATTTTCCTCGTCTCCCTTACATGAATTGCGCTTCAAGAAAGAAAAAGAAAAAAGAAAATTTGAAGCAAGGATATCCAACGATTTGTTTCATGTTCAATTTCTTTTATTTTGGCAGCTTAACACATTGGGGCTTCTTCCAACACACGCATCAGACTGGGTTTCATCCCTACCCCCTGCTAAGGTTCATTTCTTCTTCGCAATGATTTCAACTTGCAACTGAGCACTATAGAAAAAAAATGAAAAAAAAATGATAGGACTTGCATTTTATCTTCCTTTCATGTGTTATAATTTGTTTGCATGTTCGTATATTGCGTGGTAAACAACTTCTGGTTGGAGTAAAAGGTGAGCTTTGTATTAAATTGCCCATGCAATGTATGGCTCCAGTGGTTTGATAAAATATATAGAATAATTCTTATTTTTTACTAGGACAAGGATACTGCAAAATTGTTACCTGGTATTGTTTTCCATCTCCATTCAGGGGATTGTATCACTATTCCCTCTATACATACTTGAGGCATTGACTAGAATTAGTAGTTATTTTTACTTTCTACAAGGAAAACAAATACAGGATAAAACCTATTAGGAAACCTGTTAGACTAAATTAAGAAAACCAAGGAGAAAGGGGATTACATGGCTTACTCAAGCTCTGTAGATGGGTTCTAAGAGTTCCAAACAATCTTATGCTTTGTATTTCTTTTTTTTTAGCAATGTCTACCGGACACTGCCACTACTGGGTATATCCTCCATTAATGATCTCAAGGGCCAACGATTTGTGATTCTTTCTAATGATTTCTTGACAATTTTTATGATTTGCTCTTTCGTTCTGCAAACCAGGGTTTTGTAGTTTATCTGAGAATTTTCACACTCTGAAGAGATTCTATAATTGCCTTTAAATTGCACATTAACTCAGTAAAGACTTAGCTATTTAGTTTAAAACTTTCTATGTCATGAATTTTGCAAGCACAAATGTTTTCCGAGTTTCTTCTCCAGGACTAGGAACTTTACTAATATTCGTTTGCTTGTTTAATTTTCAGGAGGTCGAATATTCAGGTGGTGGTGTTCCTCTGCTCTAATGTGCTTCTTTGAGATCATTTACCTTCTGTGGGCAAGAAGACAGGTTGGAACGAAGAACTTCCCAAAGCCGGACCCGATTCGGATCTATTCTTGGGTGTGGCCTGTTATTTGTGGGTGTGGTCACCATGGACAATGGTACCATTTAGATTGTTTTAAATTTCTTAAACCATGTAGACATTAACAGGATTGGGTTTGTTGTAATGCAGAAGTCCCTATGACATACTGTATAGATGATTATTGAACTTGAGAGGTAATAGACTAATAGTCCTTTTTGCTAACACTCAAGTTTATTATTTCTATTAAACATAAGGTTTTAAGCAGTGCTTGTGACAAATTTTGTTGCATTAGTGCGTGGTTATTATCTCGGCACACAGAAGAGATGAGGACAATAGGGATACGAAAGACATGTTTTCATGTGCTTATTATTTTGAAATTACATAAAATCACTTTAAAATTATCTTGAAAATATATTTATGTTTTTATTTTTGTTTTTTTAACCAAATATGTTTTTATCTTATATATATATATATTTGTCTCATTTTGTTAGGAGACATTAATAAACATAACCTTAATCAAATATAAGATTATCTGGATGTCATCAAATGTGTTAACCAGTCTTGTCTTCCATTAATGAAGAAATACTTTGCACAGGAGATTGAAAACCAGATGGACATTTTGAGCATCTGTATTTCTGTATTGCTGTTTGGTTGGCATGTTTAGCTCACAATCTTCTCTCTCATAGATGCCATGAAATCACACATCAGCACTTTCTTCAACTAGAAAAATTTTATTATGAAATGCTAGTCGGTGTGGCTAGGATCAAAGTTAGCTCATACCATCCCAGATTATTACAAAAACACTTGGAAAACTTCGTATGATGAATATTGAAAATTTTCAAAGCTTGTTACATGACCAGCTTTCACTGAGATTTAGAAATTTCTATGACAAATTTCTGTTGATTTTGTTTTATGGTCAGAAATTTGCTTGCTTGTCGGGCCACGGTGACTTACATTACAAACTTTTGAGTTTAATTTTGAATTATTTAGAGAAATAGATTTTCTCAAAACTTGAGTGAGAAATTATCGATGTTTTAAAAAATATATATCCAAAATAACATTGCTTTAGACAATTTTTTTTTAATTTTAAAATGGATCAATACTATTTGATAAATTGACTCACCCAACCCTGACCCGAGCATTGAACTGGGTCGGGGCACGAGCAGAATGTTATAATTGGTTAAAGGAAAACACACTAGTTAAGAAGTAAACTCCTTTTGCAACTTAAAACCTGTCAGTGTTTGACATCCAAAAAATAACGCGTGGTTAAAAACTAACCCCAGATGACAGATTAACGACAACTCACTCACTCACTGCCCCTGTCTCTGTCTCTCTCGCTCTCACCAACCAAAACCCACCAATGGATTTCACAGCAGATCAACTTCTTCAATACAATGGCACGGACCCTTCCAAACCCATCTACGTAGCAATCAAAGGAAGAGTCTTTGATGTGACGACAGGCAAAAGCTTTTATGGACCAGGTGGTTCTTATGTAATGTTTGCAGGCAAAGATGCAAGCAGGGCTTTAGCTAAAATGAGTAAAAATGATGAAGACATCTCTTCTTCATTACATGGACTTACTGAGAAAGAGATTGGTGTGCTTGATGATTGGGAAAAGAAGTTTGAGGCCAAGTACCCTGTTGTTGGTCGTGTCGTGTCTTAAAAAGTTTGGAGCTTTGTGTTTAGTGTGGTCTATTTGTGTTTTGCAATAAAGGGTCATATGAATTTTGTAAGAGATTGTGGGTTATGATGTTTTTGTTGGGTTTGGATAGTGAAGGCTGTGTGAGTGTATAATAATGTGTTCAATTTGGTGATTAATGAATAAATATGGGTTGTGTGGAATTGAGATTTTTGTGTTTGGTTAATGATCTACTGTAGAAATTATGTTGTTTTAGGGCTATTAGCCATGCTGTACCAGGGCGCTTTTGATAGTTTTAATTGGTTTTCTTTTACTTGCTTGCAATAAATTTTGGTCTATGCAACTTGATTTTGTTCATCTTGTGGAGATTGTTTTGTTTGTTCCCTGCTGTGTGCTTTTACTGATTCAATGCAGTCCTTGCTTAGCCTGTTTTAGACAATTAAGGGAGTGGAAAGAATGCTTTTGAGGTGTTGGCAGACGTGGCTGTTTGTAGGCGTGAAAGAATGCTAGAAGTTGAAAAACGCGTGTGCGCTTTGAATAGGAAAATATTTGATTGGAAGATCTATTAGGAAGTGCAACGTATGAATATTGTCCGTTTTCATCAATGATTCAGTTCATGTTAATGAACTAGGAAGTTTTACTAATTTTTAGTTTTGTTGTAAAAGTTTCTTGCTTTGTTCTTTAACTAGATATGAATGAACCATCACATGTAATTGAAATTAGATTTTCCCAGTATCTGTAAAGAAAAAGGTAGCAACCCAACATGAATGGAGATGGAGTGCATAGATATTTGTACATTGAAAAACGGGTTATACTTCACAAAAATTGGCTTGTGGGAACTGTTCCGATTGATTTTTTTCATGTGTTATAGCTGTTTTAAACATGGCTTTTAGCCTTTTGAAGAATGAAATAACTATTACTAAGGAACATTCTTATATGTTTCCCAGAGAAAGTCTGGCACGTAGGTTTCTAGCGTGGTGCTGCTATCTTCAAATCGCAAAAATTTATGCAAGTGGTGATGTGTGATTTTGAGAACTCGTGCATTTGTGAATGCCAGAAATAGAAACTTTTAATTAGTGTTTGAGGTGATCTGAAGGTGACTTGGAACTTGGAAGTAGACTCGTTTATTAAGTGATTTAGCATATGAGATTTGGGGATCTGAGGATGAAGACTTAACCCTTTACTCTTGAAGGCTTTAATGACTAAGGGAAAGCCAACTACCCTGTTTTTGGATGTCTTATTTCTTCAGTTCCTAGCTTTTATTTGCTCCTGTGCTTGTGCATTTCACTGTGGTGACTGGTATTTTTCGCTGTTTTGTTTGTTTAGGCAAGGGTGGTTGTGTCGATGCTAATAATTCATGAAAGAATGGATGGATGAATATGGTTACTTAACTGCTAGCATATTCTCCTTTGTTTTAATGAACCACAATTCTTAAGTGCATTTGAAGTTAGATTTTCCCAAACTTTGTAAAGAAGAAGAGGGCAATGAACAAAAATGTACGGAGACGGAGTGTATAGATTTTGGTGATGTGCTGACTGTTTTAAACTTAATTTATAACCTTTTTTAGGATGAACAGACTACTGATAAGGAACATTCTTATCAGTGTCCCCAAAGAGTTCTGCCACATAGATTTTTAGTGCTTGGTGCAGCTATTTTCACTGGAAACAATTTAAGCATTGATGTCTGATTTTAAGGGCTAGTGCATTGATGAAAGCATAGGAGGAACCTCCTATGTCTTTTGAGCTTATCTTCAAGTAGTAGAAGAAGTTGAAACTATTAATTAATATTTGAAGTTAGCTGAGGGTGACTTGCATGGGACTTGGTAGTGGACCGAGTGATTTAAACTGGCACATGAGAATTTGGATTCTTAGGATGAAGACTTCTTCCCTACTCTAGAAGGCTGTTGGACGTCTTGTTTCTCGAGTTCCTAGCTGTTATTTGCTTCTAGGTGTATGTATCTTGTTGTGTTGACTGGTACGTTTTGCTGTTTTGTTGGTTTAGGCTAGGAGGGTGATGTCTATGCTAATAATCCATGGAAAATGGATTGATTAATAACTAGCTTTGGATTTGGAGTCCTTTCTTGATACTTTTGATCTTCTATTTTGAGTTGCCGCTGACATGCACTTTTCCCTGCAACTTGGGTGCTTTTACATTCACTAGAGGTACTTCTACACAGAAGATTGAACACTAAACTAAAGTGTGCTGGATTAGTGAAGTAAACAAGAATTTCCCCTGACAAATAAATTCCTTTTACATGAGATCTGAACTTGAGACCATCACTTTGAGAGAAGTGCCACTCGTTACTCTCAACTAATTCCTCCCAAGTTCTTGCAATGCCTGATGCCCTGGTTCCTCTCAAGATCCTCTTCAAATTCCTCATTGAAAGTTGCCAACTAGATTCCAATGAGACTAGTGCATTTCCAGGAAGGAATGAAGGGGAAAAGATGTGAAAGAGGAAACAATGGACAAACCCCATTAACAGGGTACTTTGGTGGTTTAAATGCTTCGATGGCAGGTTTCCAAGCAGAAACATCAACAAGTCGATATGTCCGAGTGGTTAAGGAGACAGACTTGAAATCTGTTGGGCTTCGCCCGCGCAGGTTCGAACCCTGCTGTCGACGGTCTTCTCTTTTACAGATGGATGATTTCACTTTGGTTCTTTTGTGACATATCCGCAACTGATGTATGAAAAAAAAAAAAAAAACAGCTTTTAAATCGTGTACATGGAAAGAATATCCTCCATGAATGAGAATTATGGTCACTCATTGTCAATTATATCACCATTTCCTTTTCTCATCTCATGACTCCTTTTCATAATGTATAAAAAGCTTCTTTTAAACCCTGTCCTTGTAAAGAATATATAATACTTTTAAAACTTAGCAAATAAAGTGTAAGGCAGGCTTGAGTTGAACTTAGCATTGAAATCACTCTCCTAGTTAAACTTAATCCAAACATGGATGAGATTAATATTAATAAATTTTTTAAAAAAAATTAGAATGGATAAATAATATATTTTTAATAAAAATTATTGAGTCGATGACTTACAAATTAATTCAATAACTTAGTAATTAAGCCTTTTTTTTAATATAAAAAAACCAAGTCATATATAGTTTTATGCTTGTTTCTTACATTTATGTAAAGCCTATTGTCAAATAACCTAAACTTTAAATAACCTTTGCATTAATGTCTATTATGATTGATTTTATTACTCGTGAATTTTAACAATTTAAATTTTTTATGGAGTCATTTGAATTGAGAATCCATGTTGAATTCCAAAAAAAACAAGAGAAAAGGTTTCATCAAGATGATTATTTATTTCGGGATATCAAGAGATGGAGTAACAAGATGGTAAATATTCCATTTAATCAACCAAGATCAAGTGTAGTGTTTTCATGAATCTGCTTAAGTGCAACAAATGAAAGAAATACTTGCTCGTTCATACTCCCTCCCTCCATGAGTGCTGGAGGTGTCTGTGGTCCATGCTCAGGCCCACGGTTGGCCTCTTGAATACCTAACAGTAACAGGCCATTGTCCTCTCACTTTCAGAAGAAACTTCCACTGAGCATTACTATCGTCCAATTCTATACCTTTCTTGGGCTTTAGTTCAGGTTAATGATCATATCCTTAAATATCAAGCAGCAATGAAACGAGTCCTTGCTTGCAAATACTACAACTTTGTACAAAAACCCTAGCCATCCAGAGAAGCAAGCAGCCATGGACAAGTAGTGTCTGCTCCATCATTGACCCACTTTCTTGATTGTCTTGATCAACAAAATGAACGGTTCATATTCCTCCAAAAGAGCCAAGACAACCTTTTCTTTCGTAAGGAAATGAAAAGGTTAGTCTATTCATCGAGAAAAAGAAAAAGAAAAAGAAAAAGAAAAAGAAAAGCCCTCTTCTTCCCTTCTCTACTAAGTAACTTCCCTAAAGGTCCTCCAAGCTTTGCTTTATTCATCATCCCTCTCTCTCTTTGTCCCTCTCTTTCATCAAATCAAGATAACAAACTTGCAAATCTAATCTTAGATCTTTACTATAGTATCTCTTATTGTTATTTTCATTTAAAGATTGCGTCTTTTTGTAACCAAAACATCAAGGTTACTGTTTTTTTATGTATTGAGATTGCCCATTTGATCTAATAAATTCTTGTTTTTTTGGATAAAGATCAAAACTTTTATCTGTATTTTGTTTATGGAAACAAGGAGCTCTGTGTTTGCAAACCCAAAACCCTGTAAGCATCTTGCAGATTATAAGCTGAGGCATGGCTTGAGTGGATACAAATTCCTTCAAAAATGGCTCAAAACCTTTCCAAATGGAAAGACAAGCATTAAAATGTGTGAAACAAAGATGCCCAAATGCAGTTTTTGTAGTGGGATTCGTCAAGGTAGACTGTTTCTGTGTTTGATTTGTTCTTCAATGTCTTGTTCAGACCATACCCTTTTGCATAGTCAATCTGAGAATGGCCATGATATAGCTGTTGACATTGAAAGATCAGAACTTTATTGTTGTTCTTGTAGTGATCAGGTATATGACCTTGATTTTGATAAGGTAGTTGTGGCTAAAAATATTGTGGATATGCCAAGTAAGACACGTGATAGTGTTGTTGATGATTTAATGAGGAGATCAAGCAAGAGGAGGAGGTTGAATTCAGTGGTGGATTTGGATTTGATAAGGTCTAAATTTTTTGTTTGGATGAGGGGTCGAAGGGCGAAATCGTGCTATCCATTGGGATTAAGAGGATTGAATAATTTGGGCAGTACTTGTTTCATGAATTCTATTTTGCAAGCTTTGCTCCATGCACCACCGTTCAGGAATTACTTCTTGAGTGAGAGACACGACCGTGAAACTTGTAGGAAAAGATCATCAGATCAATCGTGTTTGGCTTGTGATATTGGTGTAATTTTCTCAGCTGTTTATTCCGGGGATCGGACACCTTATAGTCCAGCTCAGTTTCTTTACAGGTCTGACATTGCTATGCATATGCACCTTCTAGTTTCAGTGTGTTTTGATAGCAAATCAATTTTCATCATCATGATTTTGTTGATTGATTCATGCTAAATTGTCTACTATTATCTGCTTTAGACCTGTTGAGAGGGAATGTAATCTGCCACTATTTTCTGAGATTCTTTCTTTGACAAACTTTAGTACATTCACATAGCTTGTTTGTTTTATAGATTCAGTTTTTTCTGCCACTGTTAAAAGGTAGACTAGAGATATGTTATATCCCATCAGGTATCAGCTAGCAGAAAGTATGGTGTCTTAAGGATTTTTTCAAGCAGGTTTTCTTCTCTTCTCCTATATTTCTGATAGAAAATTTCATTATCTTGTGCTGGAATTGGTTCTTACTTGGGTGTATAAGTGATTCTAATCGGAAGTCTTCTGTAATGGTGTAGTTACTGAGCTGTTTTACTATTCGGATTTTGATATTGATTTAAGTGTGGTGTTAGATTCCTTCATAGGCCTTCCATTTAATTCTCCAGCAGATGTTTGGAGGTGACTTGTGCTCTAGTAATGATATTTTGTTTCTATATGAAGTTGGTGGCAGCATTCGGCAAATCTAGCTAGCTACGAGCAGCAGGATGCTCATGAATTCTTCATTTCAGTGTTAGATGGAATCCATGAGAGAGAGGGAAAGGAGATAAATCCAAATAAAGGTAATGCCTCTAGGTTCTGGGATAAGGTGTACTTTCTATTTTGTGTCATGTTCTGTTTATCACATGATGGTGTTTAGAGATGACGTATGGTTTCGAAAAATGATTCCTAGATGCGTTAGAATAAATTTGGGATTACTACCTAGTAGTTTTTCTTTGTAGGATAAGATAACTTCTGTATTTTTTTTAATATATTATACATTTGTATTCTAAAGAAGTTGGGTTATGATTTCCAGGAGTTTGAGTTCTGGGATTTAGCAAATAACTATGGGTTTGTCTACAAGGAAATGTCACTGTTTTTGTCCCAAATCATGTGAAAGAACTTGTTAATTTCGAAAACAAACTCTGATTTGCTTGCAGTATCCAGGGCACTAGGGGGTGGTTCACACAGTGGTGAATTTTACATTATATGTTATTTTTACTGTGTTTGACTTACAATATATAGATCTGTTTTTGTGTAGATAATGGAGATTGTCAGTGTATTGCTCATAGGGTTTTCTCAGGTATGCTAAGATCAGATCTAACCTGCACAACTTGTGGGTTTACTTCCACAACTTACGACCCTTGTGTTGACATTTCGCTCAACATGGACACAAGCAGCTTTTCTTCAGTGGATGTGGCTAACAAATCTGTTAGGCCAAATGAGGACACCGGCAGATCTACCCTTTTGGCTTGTTTGGATCTGTTCACAAGGCCTGAGAGGTTGGGGTCTGATCAGAAACTGTACTGCCAAAATTGTCAAGAAAAGAGGGACTCGTTGAAGCAAATGTCTATTAAAAGGCTTCCACTGGTCTTGTCATTGCATATCAAGCGGTTTGAGCACTCTTCCTTGAGAAGAACATCAAGAAAAATTGATTGGCATTTACAGTTTCCTTTTTCTCTGGATATGACCCCATATTTATCTCCATCAATTGTCAGAAACAGGTTTGGAAATAGAATTTTTGGGTTTGAGAGTGATGAAGCAGATATCTCTGCAGAATTTGAGATTTTTGCTGTAGTCACTCATTCTGGGATGCTAGACTCAGGTCATTACGTGACTTATCTGCGCCTGCAAAACCAATGGTACAAGTGCGATGATGCTTGGATTACTGAAGTTGATGAGAGGATTGTGAGAGCGTCACAGTGTTATATGATTTTCTATGTGCAGAGGATGCTTTACTACAAAGCAAATGAGGATTTGAGCTGCACGCCAATGCCTTCAAGGAGGGACCCATTTGTTCCAATTGCCGGTTGTTGCTGACGACAATTTTCAATTATGGGCTGGTGATTGGCAGGATGTGAAATTACTTTGCCAGATGCGTCCAAGGTTGGTTATCTGTACCTGTGAGATGAAAGAAATGGCAAACTGTTTATTGATGGAGTCTGCTCTCAGAACCAAATCAATCAGCCAGGAACTGCAGATTCTGAAAAGATCAACCATTTGAACAAGATATGCGATACGAATACGAATCATCTCCAAATTGATATGTTAAATGACTACTTACCATTATGCTTTGAGAGATAATGGCCGGGAAGAAGCAGCTTGCCTCTTCATATGAGATTCTCATGGCTCTCATTTCATGATTGTTTCTGGGAATTCTTTGACTGCAGGTCAGTCATGTATAGAACAAATTTTTATTACCAACTAATACAATCACTTATTCCTGAATGCATATATCTCCTTTATGTGCTGTGTATCCATTCGTTTCCAAGAATGAAAGCAAAGCTCTAATTTGCTAACAATTTCGTATACCATCTTGGTTTTCTATCCTTGCAAATTGCTTTGTTCATCGATTACTTAAACTAGAGGAGGTTAACCACTGTGGAAGTGCCCTCTGCTCAGCTTTATGAATGCCAGCCATCCGGCCGGCCAGCCAGCCAGCCAGCCAGCCAGCCATCCGTCATTTCCCCCTAGTTTTGTGTGAGAAGTGGGCAGCCAGCCAAATGCAGTACATAGCTATGTGCCACTGAGTAGACTTGTCTTGCCCCATAAAAGCATGTGGTTGATCACTTGATTGAACAAACACAAATCATTATCTTAATAAAGGGGCATGATTAAAAGCTATAAAGCATGTGGAAAGTATTATAAGATATTGTTTGGTTATTGTTTCAAAACAGTAAAGAGAAGATAGAGATAATGACAAGATAACACAGGGGAAGACAAGAACTTCAAGAGATTATACCAATTCTATATACGATGACAGATATTTTCAATTTTTTTC
>Ga0325411_1001602_pt1 | contig 25266 bp, 10 predicted proteins | sample PopdelMetagenome_13_FD_206181 | JGI IMG/M metagenome (GOLD analysis project Ga0325411, IMG submission 206181) | Populus deltoides microbial communities from Bellville, Georgia, United States - Xylem-PdIQD-R4 | ecosystem: Host-associated > Plants > Phyllosphere > Stem > Wood/Secondary xylem... | reverse complement strand
TAATTTTAGTATTTTTTGTCAGATGTTTCATGAATCTCTTTTTTACTTTTTTAAGGATTTTTGAACAACCATATCAAACATGATTGTCAACCATATCAACAACCATATTAATCATAATAATAATAATAATAATAATAAAAAACAATGATTGCCACAATGTATAATTAAATATCAAAGTTTTGTATTTATTTATTTATTTCAACAACAATATATGTATATATATAAACACACACCATATCTCGCTGTGATTCACACATCAATCATGAATTTCATGGAGACAGCCAACGAAGATAGTTTCCAGGAATTTGTACTCAACCTCCCTCGTGGGAAAGACTGGGATGGCGCTCCCCTCCTTCTTTACAATGATACCTGGTATCCAGCCTACTGCATTAGAGGTGTGGTTTCCTTTCAACAAAACTTCAGGGCACAAGCCACCGACATAATAGTAGCAAGCTTGCCAAAGTCAGGTACTACCTGGTTGAAGGCACTCATCTTCTCGGTCGTAAACCGAGATCGCTACAGTCCCAAAGAGAGTCCCTTAATCACCACCCCACCTCATGAACTGGTGCCCTTCTTTGAGAATGATCTGTACTTGAAAAGCCAGAACCCAAATCTTGATTTTCCTCCTCCAAGAATTCTTGCTTGTCACGCACATTACACATCTCTGCCACAGTCCATCGGAGATTCCAATTGCAAAATTGTGTACATATGTAGGAATCCTTTGGACCAGGTTGTCTCTTATTTTCATTTTCTTCGAAACAGAGTGTCAGGCAGCACAAAACCGTTATCATCAATTGATGAATGTTTCGAGAGCATATGTAGCGGTGTTCAGAGTCACGGACCCTTTTGGAATAGTATGTTGAGCTATTGGAAAGCAAGCTTGGAAAGACCAAACAAGGTGTTGTTTTTGAAATATGAAGATCTGAAAGAGGATATTATCTTGAACTTGAAGAGGTTAGCAGAGTTCTCGGGCTTTCCCTTCACCGAGGAAGAAGAGAAAGACGGGGTTATTGAAGAAATTTCAAGACTCTGTGGTTTTGACAATCTCAAGGATTTGGAAGTGAACCGAAATGGTGTCCATTCTTCAGGATTTTCAAATAGTGCCTTCTTCAGGAAAGGAGAGGTGGGAGATTGGGGCAATCATCTCACTCCTTCCATGGCTGAACGTTTCTGGAAGATCGTGGAAGAAAAGTTGGATGGATCTGGTTTAACCTTCAAATTATCTCAGTAAGTACTACCAAATTAAGCATCGCCACTGTTAAACTTTAGGCTTTTCCTTGGCCTTGATCTTCTCAGAAAATATCAGAACTTGTGTTGTTTTGTGCGAGCCTGTTTTTCAGTTGCTTACTCTTTGGGTCTAACCTGGTAAAAAAACTTGTTCTTAATAGATTTAGCTATACTTGACATCTTAAATTCTAGCTCTCTTATATTTTTTTAGATGTATCAAAGTTCTTTAAGGACCCACCATATTCTTATCAAATAAGAGATATTTATCTCTTAATAAATGCTATCGGGGTAATTATCACTGCATGCCCTTCTTTTTTACACAAAAATAAAATTTATAGACCATAAATATACAAGATAATATTGGTTGAGATTATTTTTGTTTTTTTTTTGGCAACTATTCAAGATCATATTGATGAATTTAGAGTGTTTAAATTAAGAAAAAAAATCTAAATACTTTAACGAAGTAATCAACTACTATCCCAAATATCAAATAATCTCTTATTTTATTTTTTATGTTGCTGAATTTTTGAACATCATCCCATGGTTCTCCTCTGTATCTAAATACTTGAACGATTGCAATTGGTGCTGTAGTTTCCTTTCAATAGAAATTCGTAGCACGAAACGCTGAGATATAAGATTAATTACAATCTATTTTGAGCATGAAAACGATTTTGGCTCGTCATTACCCTGTCAATTAACCCTTGTAATACCAAGCAAGTAATGTTTGTGTGATAATTGATGTGAATTTTCTGGTTATATGTGAACTACAAATGTTTTATATATATGACGTGTTTGTTTTTGTTTGTAATAAATTGTATTTTGCAAGATTTTAAATATTTTATTGTTTAAAATTAGTAGTTTATGTGTTTTGATATGTTGGTGTAAAAAATAAATTTTAAAAAATAAAAAATTATTATTTTTATATATTTTTAAATGAAAATAGGGCTTGTTGATGCGTGAGTGGAAGAAAGGGACAAGAGATTTGTAATTTAAAGAAAAGAGAGATTGATTCTCAACTTCTTAATTAAAGAGATTGAGTTTTTTTTTTAATTATTATTAATATTTAGAGGATTCAAGTTTCCCTTTCTTTCACAAATCTTAACGGGAAAGACCTTAATTGATATTTAAAAAATTAAAATTGAAAAAACTAAGCGAAAAATAAAGATCAAGATATTTCACGCGAGATTGTATAGAATTATATTATTGTTTTATTTGGCATTGCGATTCAATTATATTTTTTAAAAGTTTTGATTTTTTTTAGCTTCAAATTATTATTTTATATTTTTAAATTTTTTTGATATGCTAATGTTAAAAATAAAATTTTATTATTTTAATATATTTTCAAGCAAAAAAACACTTTAAAAAACAATATCTATTGTACTCCCAATAAACAACCTAATATATAAAACCAAATCACCTATTTTTACACAATAATACTTTGTTTTATTCATTGGACAATTAAAACTATAACTTTAATCCTAGACCTCATCGCTTTTTATTTTTATTTTTATTTACTAAAAAAATTATCAGACACTCTTTGATAAATAATCATAATGTTTTATATGCATTGATGAGATTATCAAAATCATTTGACAAAAAAAAAAAAACAATCGAAGAGTCCATTATTAAATTAAATGAATACATATATCTAGTGCTTACACAAAAAAAGGGCATTTTTCTTATAATCTAAAAAAAATGTGTAAAAAAGAAAAAAAAAGGAAATAGGTAGGAGTTAAATAATTTCTAGGATAACTGAAATTCTTTATAATTTGAAGACTAACAATGGAACCAATTCGGAACCAATTCTTTACAAGAATTTATTTCAACTATATTTTAGTAAATTGAATTGATTTGATTTATTAATTGAATTTTTTCATATAAAATAAGCTTTAAAATTATAGAATTCATTTAACTTGAGTCAGAAAAACACATCATTTATAATTTAATTTATTCTTATTCCTAAAAAACATTATTTCAAATATACTTGCGAGAGAGAAAAGGAAAGATATTAGCGAGATTTATTTTTAATTAATTAGTTATGAAGTAAATCACACCTTCTTTTACCATGATTTGCAAATCTAAAAAATTCCTCATTTTAATTAGTGGTAGGATTTTTTTATATTATTTAGATAAAAATTAGATAAATAATATTAAAATTATTTAGTTTCTACTTGAATCTAAAATCCTCAAACCACATTTGAGAAATAACACCGTGGCTGATTTGTACTTATTTATTAAAAAAACACCAAATAAATGAATGAATGAACGAACGAACGAACGAAGCTGACATCTTCCATTTCTATACTCAAGACGATCGGGTAGATTTTTGAGGTGTGTGAAAGAGAAAGAGAAACCAGCTCAAAAGAAGAAAGAAATACTCACAACCCCTAGTGTCACGGCTAAGTCTGGTATTTTATTTCTCTGTCCATGTCTTCCTTTATTTATTTTGCTTTGCTATGAATAATCATATTTGGTAGATTGCAATTTCTCCTTAATGGAAAAGGGTTTGATTTTTAACTGTTTGCATTCAATTTGGTTGAAACCCATGTTTTATTTTTGGTGAATTTGCTGTGTTTTGATGCAGAATTTGATTTACCAAGATGACCCCAGTTTGCCCTTTTGTGAAAGCTTCAAGGCCTGATGATGGGTCATCAAGAAAACCAGGGGAATGTCCGGAAAAACACGCGGCCGAGCATGAGGGAGGAGGGAAAGCGAAGAAAGAATCTGTTGGTGCATCTGCTACCGTTTCGCCGAAATGCCCCTTTGGATATGATTCGCAGACATTTAAATTGGGACCTCATAGTTGTATGATATGCCAGGCACTTCTTTTTGATTGCAGTAAATGCGTGCCATGTTCTCATGTTTATTGCAAGTAAGGAGATGCCAGAATGAAACTCTATGCTATGATGTTTATTTGCTTTTGTCTGTGTTTCATAGTGGTTTGTGTAATGTTTGTGAATCGGTTTCTTTTTATTGGATTAGAGTTTGTATTTCGCGATTCAAGGACTGTCCATTGTGTGGAGCTGATATTGAGAGGATTGAAGCTGATACGGATCTCCAGAGTGTAGTTGATCGGTTCGTTGATGGTCATGCTAGAATCAAGAGGTCCCATGTTGACATGGATAAAGAGGGGAAAGTAGGTGAGAATAAAAAAGTGATATACGAGGATGTTTCTTTGGAGAGAGGTGCTTTCTTGGTGCAACAAGCCATGAGGGTGAGTTGAGCTTATTATCATACCTTCACTGAGTTTCCATTGTCCTTCTAATAGATGTTATTTTTAGGTTCCTTGGGATTATCCATAGGAGTGAAATACTCGCCCAAACTTTTTTATATCAACATTGTTATTTTGTCTTAGATACGATTACCTCATCAAAATTGTCAAGGTATTCTATATTAGCAGAAAGCTTCTCATTAATTTCTTTTCCATTCTGCTGCTTTCTTCTCCAGTTCAGAACTTATCCTTAACTATCTTTTATGTTCGTGGTTGGTGTCTAATTAGTTGTTATTGGAACTTCTAGTTGACTGTTCTCTTTTTTTTGACCTTTCATGTGTAGGCATTTCGTGCACAGAATGTGGAAAGTGCCAGATCAAGACTGAGTCTTTGTGCAGAAGACATCCGAGGTCAGATAGAAATAGCAGGGAGCACATCAGAATTGTGTTCACAGCTTGGAGCAGTGCTGGGAATGCTTGGGGACTGCTGGTCTGTCATCTCTCTTTTTCTTTAGTTTGTTGCTAGTAACTCATTATATGCTGCAAGTTCTTGTGTTTGGAAAGCTAATCTTGTTGGAGCAAGCACACAATGGCTTAAGGACAACGGTAGAATGAAAAGGATTAAACAGCAACATCTGAATTTGGCTAGCGAATTGAGATAACGGATTCCTTTAGCCAACTCCAACTAGTTTGGGACAAAGTTAAGGAGAAAAATAATTCTGATATGGTATTAAGATGTAGTTGAATTGAATGGAGAAATTGAAACTGAACTGGGGCTGGGGAAACCAAGTTGTTTTCTCAGTAAGATCATATATTTATCTTGAATTTTTTTTATAAGCACCGAACTATTTGGATTAAGTTATAAGCATCAAACTATTTAGATAAAGTTATTGCTTAAAAAAAAGATGTTCACATAAGGACACTCTTCACGTGGTTAAAACCTCGATGCAATGAAAATATGTTTCTAAAAACAATCTATCTCATTTTCACTAAAAGAAGTTGAGGAACCCATGCACTTTTGAATAGATGATGAAATGATTGAACTATATTCATTTTTTAAGAGCGTTCTTTCCATGGGTTGTGCTGTCATCCAAGTATTCCTAAAGAACCAACTCCTTGCCATCAAAGTGGCTTTTCATTTTCCATAAACAATTATATGATGGACAAGTTGATTAAAGATGTTAAATTGTTATTGCAATGCTACTTTGCACCATGGTTTTGCATTGATGAAATTGTTGAGGTTGCTGACTTATAGTTGGAATAACTCCCGCAGCATGGTTTGCACCGATGAACTAGGAATTACTAAGCCTGAATCATCTTTATCACACTCAAAAGGATTGTCACGTCCTTGAGTAGACAAAGGAATCTGATCTTGTAAATGATAGTTTTAAGGACATGCAACCGATATTAGAGGCTATCTATTCTAAATCAGTATGTTTTGCTGATTTCTTAAAAAATTCTTATGGGTTTCAATCTCTTCTTTCAAAGTAATGGTTGGGTCCTCATTAATTTACTTTGACTAAAATCTCTACTTATCATGTCTATTCCAGTCGATCAATGGGGGATGCTGGCTCTGCAGTTTCTTACTTTGAAGAGAGTGTAGAATTCCTATCAAAATTGCCTGCAGCTGATCTGGAGGTTAAAATTTCACCAGTGTCGGTGCCTGTGTATTGTAGACGCGATTTTACCCTCCCAACCCTAATTCTTTTGGAATTTTTTCCTTGCAGATCATGCATACACTTTCTGTTTCACTTAATAAAATTGGAGATCTCAAATATTATGACGGGCATCTGGAAGCTGCAAGATCTTACTATATCCGTTCTCTTAATGTGCGACGTGATGCCATCAAACATCATCCTAGTGTTTCATCCCAGGTCAGCATCCATTTCTTTTTCTCCTAGCACGTGCCATCTACGTTGTTTATTATCATTTATCATGCTTTAGGACTTGAGGTACAGGTGGATTTGTGATACGTTCTACGACTCTGAGGTGGACTCTTGTATAGCAATGAGAGGGACCATGGCCTCCCAGTTTTGAGATTTTTCATGACTGTTTTGCATGATACTCTATAAAGAGCATTTTTTTCTGCATGCTTGCCTTCCTAATGAAAGCATAAGACATGAGCCTTGTACTCGTCTTTCTTTCCAATCCACAATAATGTGATAAAACAGCATGCGTGCTTATGCTTGTTTGAGAAGCTTCATATTTCCAGGCTTCCTTTGTATTTAATATTCTCTATCCTTCCTTTAATTACAGACCCTGGATGTGGCTGTTTCCCTTGCAAAAGTTGCCGATGTGGACAGGACTATTGGTAACGAGGATGCTGCACTGGCTAGATTTCACGAGGCCATAAAATTGTTGGAATCCTTGACATTAAAGCCTGAGGAAGCTGGCCTGGAGCAACGGGTAGGCATTCTATGTGGGCTTGTTAACTATCATAATTATCTGGAATCTAGATCCTAAGCAAGTGACTGATAATTAGTTTGCAATCGCAGCGTCTTTCAGTTCTGGAATTTCTTAACAATCAACTCGCAGAGAAACAGTCTGGCTGAACTTCCCAGAGTCTGATATCATGCAGAGGAGAATCAATCAACACAAAGATAATCCTTTTTCTGTATATATGGAGAGTTAACTTTTATTTGTAATAAGCACGGTCAAGCAAACAATGGCAATCATCCATGGATTCAAAAGCTTTCTGAGGAGAGGCAGACCTGGAGCATGGGTGTTGGCCATATCCCATGCTATTTCTTTTGCAAATTTACCCAACCTGGATTTAGTATTACACAAGTAATTCAAGAATGTTACCTGCAAGTGGTCTTCGTGCGACACTTATGTCTTATGGCCATGGATCAGATGAGCGCTGCCTTTGATGTGCGAATACGGTTCTTCCACTCCTTGTTTTTTTAACTCTGTTGATATGCATTTTTTCCTTGTGAACAAAAGTAACTTCCTGGGCTCGTCCCAGTTATTTTAATGGAATGCACATAAATATTTGCACGCAACACTTATCGACATACGTTGACCTTGAATTTGCAGGCTTGTTGGCTCCAATAATCTTTGCACTTGTGCCAACAATATTGGTGCTATGTAATATTATGTCTATGCATTTGTTTGAAAAAATATTAAATTGAAATTTTTTTAATATTTTATGATGATTTTTATGTTTTTATGTTAAAAATAAAAAAATCTAGAAAAATAAATTATTTTAATATATTTTTAATTGAAATGTTTTTTAAAAATACATTGCATTATAATCAGATAGATATTTAGTTCTTTGCTTTAATTGTTACTAAATAATTGATTGTGTTGTGGGTTAGAGTAATTCTTTTAATGTAAATAAATATTTGCAAATGTGTTTTCTAATAAGAAAAAAAATTAAACTATGCCATGGTTATCTAATATGAACAAGGCAAATTAATTATAAAAATATAATTTGATTAAAAAAATTTCAAGATTATTATTTTTTAAATACTGAGATAATATATTGAATCAACCCTAGGTCATGAGAACAATAACTTCATAAAAAATAAATCAAAATAAATTTTGAAGTTTAATTTTTAATCAACACAATATTGAAGGATGAAATTGAAAAAAAAATCAATTAAAAAAAAGATAAAAAAACTCCAGTTAACCTACAAAACTCCCAATACAAATTACGAGACTAAGATAACAATATAAAAATCAAATTAAAATAAATTATAAAGTTCAATTCTCAATAACTCAATATTGAAAGACGAGATTGAAAAAAAAATTAAAGATTAGAATCAACCTGAGTTAACTTACAATCCAATCATGAGTTTGAGATAATCTTACAGAAAAAAATTAAAGTAAATTATAAAACTCAATTCCTAATCAAACCAATGTTGAATGATAAATTAAAAAAAATCAATTAAAAAACTCAAGTCAACCCAAAGTTAACCCGTCAGACTCATGATCAAAATCACGAGACTAAAAACTTTTATAAAAAATAAATTGAAATAAATTATAAAACTCAATTCTGATAAACTCATTAATAAATAAAACTGAAAAAAAATTAAAAACTCGAGAAAATAATTTCTATCAATTTGTGAGGAGGTGAGCAATATATTCAGCAAACATAACATCGTTTTGGACTCGTCAAAACAATTACCCGTGGCTACTATATTAATGTTGTGGGTCTAAATAATATGCAAGCTTGTCCGTCCTACATGGATTGTAATAATTTCTAGTAACATCATGGACTGCCCAGCTCTGGAAACTTTCGCATGGAGTGGCTTGTGCATGATTCGATCAGTTCCAAACTAAGGTGGAGAGAGGAAAAGAAACCACGGGCAAGTTCTTGCTTTTTTGGTTGACAGTCGAGGTTCCCTAGTATCAATTTTCATGGATCAAGGCTTACCTGATCGGATTCTCGATCTTGAGATGATAACATAAAACCACTTATGATCTAACCCAACACCGTACGTGAGCCCCCATTAATTAACATCCATTATATATTGTCACCAGACATGCCCCATTCAGGGAGGGTATGCCGATGTATGGAGGAAAAACTTTCTTGTACAAGAAATAAAAAATTGAAAACGAGGACTTGAAAGGAAAAGTATAACATCTACATTCAATTCAAAATAGGAAAAAGGAAAGAAGAGACACCAGCCGTAATTGACCGGATGAACATACCTCGTGAGCACGAACGCCCTGTGTCGAAGTGGCATCACATCTACATGGGCGACAGAATCAGAAAAGGTAAAAAACTTGAAAAATTAGTGGTTAAAGGAAACAATTTCCATGATAGGAAGGGAAAACAAGAATGACTGAAATTTCATCCCTTCTCCTTTCTATTATCAACAAATACAAAGAATAAAGTAGGGGTTAATGTACAAAATAATCTATTTCCAACTGGCCCACCTCTAAAACACCAAGTAAACATCATGATTTACATCTTTGTTCTAAAAAGAATCGATACCCTAAAATTATCTATCAAACCACCACCACCACCACACCTTTTAATGACCCCCTTGGCATAGTACCCTATCTAAATTTCTAGTATCATCCCTCTTAAAAACTTTTGACTCTTTGAGAGGAGGGAGGGTCTACAAAAAAAAAAAAAAAAAAATCCACACAACACCTTCTCCATAGCAGACATTTGGGTTTTACAAAATATCTGCTTCACATGATTTGGGTAACAAAGTCTAAAGACTGCAGAAGAAACATGTTCCCTTGTGTCAATGAGCAACAAAACCATGTGTTTGTGTACAACTGTGTATGAAGCATGCGTATGGCAATTCTTCAAATCAAAATCTTCTGCAGGTGTAATTCAGTCCCCAAAGCAAAGCAGAGCAACAAGCAAAGACATTGGAACTATTTGACACGAAATTCATGCCTGAAAACCGTCAGATTTTGAGTAAATTTATCCCTGTTCTTTGAATCCAAGCTTCGAGTAACATCTGCCATCAGTTTATCAAAACAAAGGGCAAGCCGCTGATGTTGATCCACAGGCTGCAGGATGACGCAAAGAAAGTGTCAGCAGAGGGATGGCATTTTAGAAACAGGAGGCAGCATAATAGATGATAGAAAAGCACCATTAATTTACAGTAGTTTCAACTGTTCAAGTCCAACCCCCACAACTAAATGCAGCCTCCTATTTACTCCTAATAGCTTACTCTGGGATTGCATGAATTTTGTGAAACTAAAATGCCATGCAAACCGTGCTGTTCTTTTCCAGTTACGAATATAATATGAAATGAAATGACTGTCTACAATTTGACTATCAACACCTGGTGGTCACCAGAAACTATGAACAGTTATGGCTGACAGGTAATCATTGGTCAAAAAGGTTTATCATAACCTCTGGACAGGAGTAATATGAGGGGGTTTACCAGCTGCTAAGCCCTATATCAAACATTAACAGAATATGCACCAAAGCAAACTACTAACTAAAGTGTCAGGCACAAATCCTCTCCATTGCCGCTACTTTTGGGGACAGTTTTCAGTATAAATTTGACCTGTCATAAATTACATTTACATGATAGCAGAGTTACTTGGAATTTAATTCCCTGTCAACTTGTTTACCTGCCCAGAATTTATTTTTGTTGTATAAGGTTATGGGGTTTCTTTATTTGTATTTGATCGGTAAGGGGGCTAGGAGACGGGCCATTGGTTATGGGTCAGGTGTTTACTTGTGTGCGAGAAGTAACTCTAGCTTCGATACATTATTTTAGTTCCACCCACATAGAGTTAACAAGCTATAATAAAACACAGTATAGCTATAACAAATACAAACTTGAACCAAAATGACTATCTATTTAAAATAGAGAAATGATATTTGACAAGAAAAAAGAAGATTCAGTTTCAAGAAGATTGTGAGCCATTAGATGGTGATCTTAATTTGGGACCCGGTGGCGGGTCCTACTAATCTAATGACTTGTATGTGTTTTTGAAACTTATTCTCTTCAAAATAATAGTTGTATAACCAGGTAGACACTAACTACAATTTTTTAAAAATTAAGAGAACATCTTCATGACAATAAGTGCAGTAAATATTTCACCTGTGAAGCCAAGATTTGAGCTTTCAAATCGGAGAATATCTGCAAAGTGACAGTGCTTATCTCAGACACATATTAAAAAGAAAGGACAGTACAAACTCTGTAACTAAACAAGCAACTCAAAGGAAGATCCAAAGTCATCCAAATCAAATAAATGAATCGCCACAACCATGTTAACTTCCTATTGTCAAATAATAAGCAAACATAAAATAAAAGTTGTAACTCAAAGAAACTGAGTTTAGAGAAGACAACTATCAACAACAGCATAAGGCTTTGCCATAGACTATTACCTGCTCACTAATGATAGTTAAGCTCAGCATGGGTCTGCTAAGACTCCACTGGTTGCCACAGTCCTCAAATAAAACAATCTCAAACAGAGTCTTCAGTATCTGCAAATACAAGGAAACTATTCAAGTTACCCAAGTGTACAACATGCAAAAACAACAGCATGAAAATAAAATCTAAAACTGCACAAAATTAAGCAAATAAGAAGAAAGCTCCAAAAGACAAAGCATGTTATATGAATTCTATATTTGGTGCCAGAAGACATGGTCAATAATAAAAAAAATGTGATTTGATTTCACATCAAAACATGCAAAAAGGAGCTCGCACTGAACAGCCATTGAAATATAACAGATGATTCAGCTTACAAGAGATGTCAAATATAGGATGTTTATCACTTGAATAAGCAACTGATAAGAACTCCGTTAGCAAATAATAAAAATTAATTAACTGATGCACACATCATTTGCTAAGGTCAAAACACCAACACAGTAACAACCAAGCAAGAGCAGTAAGAGATTCAACAGCCTGAGAGTCATTTAATTCTGGTGCATGAGTAACAATTACCAGGGAATTAAGTAAAAAAGCAATAGGAAAAAAAAGGAACTGTTTATTCTGTAAAAGTAATGAAGAAGAACAATCGAAAGAAAGTGGCTTTCTGAAACTTTTTTTTTTTTTAAACATACAATATCAAGATCTCAGAATGAGTTGTCCACTGTTAAATTAAAGAAAAAAATATTAACACAAGGTAATAATTCAGATCGGCATTTTCTCTGACTTATCCTTTATTTCCACCCTTCCTTGCTTCCAAACAAGGGTTAGTAGTTAACCATCCATCCTCTTTCTGTCCTTACACCTCGTCACAACAAACTCTCATAAAAGAAGGAAAAGAAAATTATAGCTTCTAAGGTCTTGCACGATCAACATCTAAAATATTTCTCGCTGAGAAAAGAAATACTCAAAAATCAACATACAATATAATGATCTCAGAGTGAGTTATCCCCTGTTACATTAAAGAAAAAATAGCAACACAGTAATAAGTCAGATCCACATTTTCTCTGACTTATCCTTTATTTCCACTGTTCCTTAGTTAACCATCCATCCTCTTTCTGTCATTATACCTCGTCACAGCAAACTCTCATAACAGAAGGAAAGGAAAATTATAGCTTCTAAGGTCTTGCACAATCGACATCTAAAATATTTCTTGCTGAGAAAAGAAAAACTCAAAAATAAAAATAAAAAAAATCACCATATACAGATAAGTGAAAAATCTTTGGCAGGCAGGCAGGGCACCACACCATCAAGTACACTACAGAAAAAAAAACTTATGCCAGACTTGTTTAGCCACACAAGACTTGAAAATAATGTTATGGAGGGGTACTGTAATAAAGAATAGCCTGACTAACCTCTGGAAACAAATTGGGGCAGTCTGCAATATGACGAGCAAGATTAATTGCAGTGGGTGAAGTGGGTACCTCCCCCATTGTGATGTTGTTGAAGTAATAAGCAGCCAAATTGTCGACAGCAGATGCACACTGAAAAGTTCAGTTTTTTAGCTTAAATGCAGGGAATCAGCAGAATAAATCAAATATACATGGTGTCACATTCTGATACGCCAGGAGTGTTGGCATGTCATATCGCCATGCATAAATGACAGGGTAAGCTAGTGAGAGGAGTGATGCCATCTGCAGTATTGGCATGACATACCTGTGATGAGATATTCGTATCCAGACCTTTAAGACCTGATTCCAGGGAACCAGCAATATGCATGAAGGTGTTTGTATCCAGATTCAATACGAAAACAATGTGACTGCTGAATAGAACCTCCAAGAATGCAAAGTATGCCCTTGTTAGCTGCAAGGAAATGCCAAATACATGAACTTACCATTAGAAGTGGAAAAATAGAATAGCAGGCAAAATTGACAAGAGAATCAACCAAACACCTAATGGTAAGCTAAAAATCAAGCATCAGCCAAAATAAGGATAATAAGAATAAAAGTCTGATAACAAAAAATCAAATCTGAAAAATTTTTGAAAAAGAAAGAACGCAAGTGCAGACATGTGCATACAAGCACAGTAGAGCCATGCTAGCAGGTTTCTAGGAACAACACCTGTAAGAAGGAAAACCTAAGGATCAAGCAAAGGGTTCTTAGGAGTTACACACCTAAGATGGATTCCATCACAACACTAAAAGCATAATTGCTGGGAAATTCTTTCATGAACCCTTTCTAAAAACAAAGCACTAAAGGCTTCATAAACTAAATGTACTCCTCACAAAGCCATGTCATAGTTGCATACCTAATCCAACAACAATCCAAGACTCCTAAACAAAATAATGTTACCACTCCTGTTTAGAATACGAAGACCCAGAAAACAACAAGTTTTAGGACAGATAATAAAAAATAAAAATAACACCTTGGAATTCCAGCCAACATGGAAATTACCCTATCTTTGAAAAATTACATAAAAATACAAGAATTTTGCTTGAATTGTTGTCTGCATCAACCACGGAGGTGCTGAACAATCACCAAGTACAAAAGGTAAAATAAGGCACCCGGTTGATCCACATTGTCATCTAAATTTGCAAAATATTTTAGTGTGTGCAAGAAATGTCTGGTTCTAATTTGATCATAAAACAATGAGAATATTGAAGAAGAGTGATCTGTGATCCAATCCTAACTTTGTGCAAGAAATATTCTAATCCAATCGGATTAAAACTTAGAATACTTAAAGCCAGAAATGCGCAGATTCAACTCTACATCACAGATTCCTAATTTTGCCGCAAACACCCTGACCTCAGAAAGTCTAAAATAACCAAAATGACAACCACAGCTTCACACAACAGCTTCCACAAAAAATATATTCATGAAACAAAGCAGCAAATAAGTTCAACTGCAAATGGCATATATAAAATTGATTCACCTTTCCTATCTACCAACAGTCACAATCTTAACCAGGAAACTTCTCACTGGCCAAAAAATTGAAAGAGAATTAGTTCCATTACTGTCCAATTCTTCTTAGCGAGATTTTTCAATAGCATCTCTTTCCATCAAGAACATTTTATAAAACTCTTGGACTCCCAAACCAGCACCCATCTAAATACCTTATAAAACTCTTGGACTCCCGAACCAGCACCCATCTAAATACCCATTCCGATAAGTTTAACCCTTTCTATGAATCTCTATTGACGCATTCCAAACATATGGGACTTACCAAAATATCCCACTTAACTAGCGCCATAACTCCCCACTGGACAAAAAAAGAGAACCAGGAATTGAACATTTGGTGGTAATTTGCCACACCAAGAATTGTATCAGAAAAGAGTGAAAAAGCATTACCCACAAGAAAGCTCGCATTAAGCATAAAGTCACAATCCTTCCTAACAAATTTCCACACCCACACGTCATAAGGCTCTCTTAATTCCTATGAATTCCAAAAAATGCTCCTCCCTGTATTTGACTTGAATAACCTTTCTCCAGATATGATACCTCTCCAACATAAATCTTCAGATCTGTTTTCATAATTGACTCATCAAAGGCATGAGAATTTGATTCCCAGCCCTCCTGTACTAACAGAAAAACTAACAGGTCCATTTTGCCAAATGACCTTTTAATCGTTATACTACATTTATTCAAAGTAACCTACCTTAGGTCCTTTCCTACCTTCTTTGCTAGAATAATGAACAGTGGATGGCAGATGTAAATACACAAAACTAGAAAGCATCCTCTTGATAGGTATCAGCCTCGCTTCCCTTAAAAAAGATAATCCCTCCACCAACCTGCTAACTTCTCAAACCTCTAAATAATGAGATCCCAGGTAGTTTAAAAACCTTCGAAGTTTGGATATTCATCCCATGGGGAAGAACAAGATAATCCCTCCATGGATAGCAACAGCCACTAACCTTGCATCAATATGTTAGCCAATATGTTCCAGGGAGCCCCACCAACTAAGAGAATCATCTCAATCTTAACTAAATTAACCACCTCTACAACCAGATAAATATGCCAAAACAAGGCGTGCTTAAAATGTAGTGTAATAGAACCCCCAAGTCCTTAACAGAAAAGGACATGCAAACACACAAGCACGTGTACATACAAAACTAAACCTTGCAGGGTAACAAAAACAAGCACACACAAATCAATAAACTAATAGGGAATGTGGAGGAATACATGATGCAGGAAAACACCAATGGAGTGTGACTAGCAGCCAAGAAGTCCTACATACCTTTCGAAATGCCAATATATCAGCAAGAGGAATTGAGAGTGTCATCTTTAGAGCAATATCAAGTGCATCAGAGAGTGCTCTATCACCATACAGTTCAAAGACACCAAAGTTGACATAGTTTCCAGCGAGAGCTGCCAATAAGTGGCAAACACAAGAACATCAACACATTATATATATATATATATATTTGGAAGGTTGCGGTTCAGTGAATATTCAGCCAGTAAGGAAACAAATGAACAGCAAAAAGTCATCAATTAACTCAACTTACTGCCATCCCTACCATTCAAATATAAGAAATACACATTTGCAACAAAGAATATAAATTACAAATGCCACAAAACAACATAAAAATGAATCAAACTTAATAAAAATTACTGTCTCATTAGACATCTAGGGAAAACAGATGGGTAGCAGTTTGATAATAAGAGAAGTTCTTTTCAAGCAAATAAATAAAGTGCTAGACAGTAGACATTTGTATTTTTTCTAAGTAAACGTCTTCAGGCGTGAGCATGCACAATTCTTCAGCCCAATGTACCTTGACAACTTCTCTAAGAATAGTTTGTATATAAAAATTCATCACGTAAATATAAAATACCAGCAACAAACTCAATGCAAAAGGTAAGTAAACAAAATTCAAGCAACCTTCATCAATCACAGCATACAAATCCACCAATTAACAATAATAAGAGGGTCATATGTTAACCTCTTGAGAGAATGGTTAGGCAAATCCATATCCCCTTGTATTTGTAGCCATATATGTCAGCAACATTTGGAAGAGATAAAATCCTCGTTCCATAGGCTACAATTAATTTGCTGACTTCCCGGAAAAGAAGAATGCCATTAGGAGATGATGAATCAAAAGTTAAACGTTGGGCCTTGTTCAACACAAATTCAGCCATGAATTTTAATAAAGGGGTTGTCACCTGCAGCACCAAATCAAATAATGACATTTCTATATAGGAAACAATGAAATCAGACTAACAATCTATAATATGTGGATAAGATAGGCAAAGTCACATTTCATTTGCTCTCTTCCTGCACCTTATTGCAAGAGATAAAGTAGTCAGTGGTTCCAGAACATATTACAAATTTGACTAAAAAATTGCATGGAAGATGCCACAAACGGTTTCATTAGAAGATTCTAAACAAGGTTCTTTAAGTTGAGAATTAGATAAATCATGATAAAAAAAATGTCACCTAAGATGTCGAATCTCTCTCATATTCCATACCTCTGGTGTGTCTGTCCAATGTGAGATGCCTTTCAAGAGAAGCGGCATGTGAGCAGGATACAGCCAATCAAATAAAAGCCCATATGTTCTTCGACTGAGATAGCAGAAGAAAGGACATGAAACCTAACTGTTCATCAATCATAGACATCATACCTAAAATATATACCAACCTATTTGTGGCCATAGCAATTCCTCTAAGATCCCTCATTAACCCAATTAGTGCATACTTCACCGCATCAGTCCGAAACATCGAATCAGGAGTTGTTTCCAACCTTAAAAAAACCTAAAACACAATAAACATTATTTAGGTAATTAATGAAATTCTAGGAAAAAAGCTTTTTCATTCCGAGGAATTGACAAGATTCTAGAAACATTTTTTTACAAGGGGGTCAGGAGAGTACTTGCAAAAGTGGTTCCATCGAAGACTTGAATTTCACTGGGCTATCCTCCATAAATATTAACCAGCCAATAGTATAATAGAAGGTTGTTCTGCTACGAGAGCTTCTATATTCTTCTAAGAAGGGAAAATGTTCCCTCTAAAAATTCAAAAGAATATTTAATATTAATAACAAATTAAAAGAAGAATGATTAAGCGAACAATCTGTGTCAGATCTGGAATTACAGTATGGTTGGCAACTATAAATTTGATAGCATCCAGTTTCAGAAGCAGCTTTCCAGTCATATACCTTAACAAAAAGGGTAATAAAAATAAATAAGTGAAGAATGCTCGGTCAGACAACCAATCACTGTTGATGAAAATAAACTAACTTTGTCAAAACATAACAACTAACACTACTACTTTCAGCCAAACAAGGAAGCAGTATACTAACCCGGATGCCAGCTCCAAGAATAAGCTTAATGTATGATTAATGACCTCCTCACTCTAAATCAAGCATAAACAAAGGCATGAAAAAAAAACAAAACAAAACAAAACTTTCTGAAAAACAGAATGAACACAAATCAAGGAAAAATCCAAAATGAAGCATTCACCTCTGTATAACACTTTAAATTTGTAGCTATTTTTGAAACAATCACATTCAATAGTAGTAGATGATCACTGAGTCCAAGAAGTTCAGACAAACGAGCATATAGCTGCTGCAGCACAGAGAAAAAGACTTGAGAATATTGACAAGTGCAAAGCTTGTAACAAAGACAAATAAGAACCCCATTACCTTAGATGAGTGCACAGCCTGATCGCCAACATAAGACTTACGGAAATGCTGAAAGAAGGTAAGAATCGCTCGATCAAGTCTTTGCTTGCTTAATTCACCATATCTCTGTTAAATACAAGGGTAATGAGCAAACCAACAAAACCAATGCCAAGGTTGTTATTAAGAAATCAGTGGAACTTAGTTTGAAGATAATGGAACCAAAAATGCCAAAAATGCATGACCACGGAGATGGTAAGCAAATGTTTTTTTTTAGACCAATGATTTAACAAGGTCTTTCTTCATAGCTTTTTTTTTTTTTTTGGGGGGGGGGGCGCACACAAAGACCATTCTTCTCTTAACAAAAAAGGAAGGAAAAGGCAAATATGCACCTATGCAAATTGTAGGTGTAACTTCATGCATATATAGTAACTGCAGTTACAAACAAAACCTTAGGCAGATCAAGTGTTAATGATAAATTGATAACCAAGAGGATAGACATGACAGCATATTAAACATCTCATGGAATCTCCCTACGTTAAACTAGAGTGAAAAAGCAAAATAAAGTATCAACTTTGAGCACAGTAATGAACAGTACAATATTGTACTAAGTTCCATAAAATAAGTGGTGAGCCATGTTATACATATTCCATGGTGACCCCAAGCCTGTCTGAGAATATTTGAAAAAGAAAGAATCCTATCTCCCAACTGGGTAAAGATGCCAAAGTGACGAATTCTATAATGATATTACAATAACCCATCACCCCATATGCCCATACCACATGACAGCAAACAATTAACAAATTGAAATGCAAGCAACAAGTTGCCAATAATGACACATTTTAACCCTCCAATAAACTAAAGCATAAATCTGTAGCTTGAAATCTCTACAATGAAGAAACGAGAAAATTTCAGCCTCCAAAACCAACCATGGCAGGACAGTTTTGACAATGAGCAAACATAAAAGATCATTTCTGGCATGTGGAAAAGCAATTAACTTAAATACAATGAAGATGATGTAATGACCCTATTATTAGGCAAAAGGTCAAAAGTGACAGATTCAAGTCAAACCAAGAAGGGTGCCAGGCAAGGTTTAATGAACTTCAGGAAGAGACTACCAAGGGCTTGTAAGAAGAGTTGATGATTGTCGGTATATTAGTGGTTTTATTCACGTCTTGCTGGAGTTGCTTTTTGACACCAAAATATTGGTCTTTGAAATAAGTCTACTAAAATGTGCCTCAAAGCAATTGTATAGAAGCAAAATATGAGAATGGGTCAATGCATCATTCTGTTCAAATCTTATTTTTTAGCTTCTAGTGAGTAGTTCACTTTTTTTAAAACCAAAAGTGAGCTGTATCTGTTTTTTTTTAAAAAAAAAGGGTTAAAAACAAGTCAATATCAAATGATACAGTATTTTTCCAAAATCCATCCTTTCAATGTGTCGATCTGCTGGTTTGTGAGATGATATGCCCAGTACACCTATGCTGCAGAACCTAGCAATGTCAACGTCCATGAAACTACTCGGTTTTGATTCAGCAATAATTTTTAGAACCAGAAGATAAGATGTAGACCACGTTGCTTCTAACATACATGAAACTTTAAATCAACACAAATACAAATAACAATAACAAAGTGTACTCCCTTGCATCTCAGAAGCAAAGCTCCAACCAACTTGATCGATTTTTTTACATGCACAAACTATAAAAGGACTAATAAATTGAATAGTAAAAATTAGATTTGTAAATTAATAAATATACATTAGAGTGATTCAAACACGAAAATGGTGTGTGAATGCTGTGTGAATAAACCAATATTTGAATAGATAACATGATGCAACAATCATTAAAGATTGTGTATCAATGCTGTGCTAATGCATAAACAAAAGACTCTCATATGCTGTTTAAACAGAAAACGAGAAGAAAAACAATTTTACACTACATTCCATTTCATATTACAGTTCATTATTGTTGGTATACCTGGCTATGTAGCCCACTGTCAGTAACATTTATTAATTGCAAAACACGAGCTGAAAGTTCTGCATCAAGCACTTCTTGCGACTCCACGCTGCATGAGATACACAGCAAATACATTGGTAATTGCAAATACATATGTATGTTATTCCAATCACAAATTGCAAAATATATAGATATATAGATATCTATATATGACAAGAAAAAAGAAAAACAGAATTACCTACAGCCAGTAGATTGTTTAATTTTAAGAATAGCAGCAATGATATGAACAATCCAAGAAAGTTTTGCCTCAATAACAGCAAGTTCATTGTTATCAGCAGTCTGTAGCCGTGCTCTTTCCTGTATAAGCCATTCAAAAATAATGTTTAAGATTATTTATCATGTTAAGTTCCAAAAATAGTCAACATTCCAAGAATATCTCATCCAATACACTTATCGTACGGTGTATGATTGCAGAATAGGCTCCATTGTGTTTATTATATAAAAACTGCTGCTTTGATACTGCAAAAATGAATGGGTAGAAATAATCATAACAAACCCCTAGCCTTGATTGGCTGATAAGATCAAGAGATTCGCACACATGCAATTCATGAAACTAAAATTAATTTTATCTGGAACTTCAAAACCAAGAAAACTCCAGGCTGGATAACTGACAGGGAGGCCATCACATATCATATATAGAAACTTCAAACCAGACCTGAAATCTGCAAAGATAAGGAAAGCAATCTAGCTGGTCTTGAAGAAGCTCAACATTGTCTAATGGATCTTCATCGTCAGTGAATCCAGCCTGCAGAAAAAAGAGCAGCAAACAGGAACTCAACATTTTATGTAGAATTTTAAGAAGAATCAGAATATCAATCCTAGAAACAAGCAGACCTGCACAGAGTTAAATCTTGATGTTATAAAGCCCTCAGTAATTTTGGGCACAAACTCATCAAGCAAACTAGGTGCCTCGCCCTTCAAGTATGGTACAGATGTCACCAATCTGGACCACAACCCTAGAAGATAATATACACTGCTGCTGGCCCACTGGTAAGACATAAACTTAATCAGCAGATAAGTTGCAAAATGTGTAGTATGGATTCTAAGCATAATGTTTCAGGCACATGAGCAAGGAATAATTATGGTTGCAAGGAACAGGCATCCCGTTGTTAAACATAGATGCAGTTATATATAATGAAGGCCAGGTATGACTAGTTTTTTAAACACTTCAGGCAATAAACACTGACCCACCTGCCAAGACTGCAAAGACTTTAAAGTGAATTCTGCCACCAACTGTATCCAATCACTGTAGCCTTCCACGTTCACAAGCTCTGACAACTGCAGTAAATTTTATGTGTTTCAAAAGGAGTCAGGTTTATGGAATGAACATAATTAAAAAGCATCATGCAAAACTATGAACATATGCCAGCAAATCCATCCCATGCACATGCACAAGCATGCAGCTATACAACATCAAGTGGCAGTCTCTACAGACAAGTGAGTGTGTCCACGCGAACAAACCTATAAGTTGAAGACCAATAGCATGGGAAAATGCAGAACAAGAAAACAAAACATAGGACAAGAGACTGATTTAAAAAATGTGATAATACAATAAATTACCTGATAATTCACTCTGAAACGTCCAAGAAGACGACAATACTCATGATAATTATCATGATCAGCAAGACCTAATAACAACAATATCACGCCACAATCAGTGAAAGAGAAGCAAACTGGGGGGATGGACAACACGTGTAAAATTTGAGATAAGAAATTGGCTAGCTGATGGCTACAAAAACAGAATTAAGGTTTAGAGAAACCAGCACAACTAAATTACCACATTCGTGTACCATTTACACACCTGAATTGACATTTTGATTCCTGGGACTCAAAATCCCTTTAGAATTAAAAGTGAAAGCAGTAAAAGACAACAGAACTGTTTAACAAGTATTCACTAAGCACAATTAAAATCTAAAGACAAACAGATTGAAAACACTTAATACCAACATAGTTACAGAAATTCCTCTCAAGAAGTCCACATGCCATTTAAAGCATGCTTTAACTGGGAACTAATACAAATTCACATCATAATTCATATAGGTTTGTCTAAGTTTGCGCATGCAATGACCAAATAGTGGCTAAACCTTTAACTGATGCGATCCAAGCAACACCAAGAGATCCGTTAGAGGTTATGGTTGGTGCAGTGAAAAGACTTAGGGCTAAGAGGTTCAAAGAAACTTTCAATAGACTTCTTCAATGGGGGTGAACTTCAAGAAAATATTAAATAATAAAAAACAAGCCTTGATTAATTTAATTCATGTTCAAGAAGGATTTGCAGGTGGGCATGCCAACATTACAAAAAGATTGGAATAAGAAGATTCAAATTTGTCAGTTTTAACCTTTCGCTATTGTTTTGGTCATAATTAGAGCTACAAAAGGAATTTTAATGTGATTCTAGATGCATTGGAAAATAGACATCCATATCTTTCTAGTGATATATGGCACGCTTTCTAATTCATTATGACGGGAGAAACATGCATTTTAAGTTGAGCTTCGATTCTGCCAGCAAATTATGAAAACAACTTTAGACTTGTTTAAATTAGTTGGGCTATAACTTTAGTTCTCTAAGACAGGTTCTTGTTGAATCAAGTTGCAAACCATTCAAATTTGATTTTAGCGTATCTTGGAAGGTGTCCGCATCATTACCAATGGCCAATTTTCCACACTAAAACTTATTCTCAACAATGACGAGAGGGAAAAAAAAAAATAGAAACCCACACAGAAATGCATGGATTTATATTTGAATTTTTTAAAGATAAAACAAAATTATATTGCAATATCCTCCAAATAAATACAAAATCTTAGTGGAGAATAAGAAACACTCCAAAGAGAAGACACCACAAAAAAAGAGGAGGTAACAGCAAAGAAACCAAAACCAACAAAATAATAAGAAATCCTCCAAAGAGAAGACACCAAAACAAAAAAAAAAGAAAAAAAAAAGGAGGTAACAGCAAAGAAACCAAAACCAACGAAATGAATGTGCATTATATTTGAATAACCATTTGGTAAAATTACATGATTATACTAAAAGGAAAAGGAAGAAGGTAACATCACCTCGTCCTGTTTGTAGAATTTCCTTGGTTCCTGTCATCAAATGGGCCAAAAACTTGGAACGGGCAGCATCATTTGTGAACAAAGAGCGTCGTACTGATGCTAATCGAACCAAGCATTCCAGAGCCTAGAAACAAAACCAATAAGAACCCAGAGCAATGAGGAGTAAAGCAGCAAACAAACACCTAAATCCACATCTCAAAGAGTGACAGCATCTTTCAGTTTATTTACATCCAACATTTTTTTTTTATCATTTGAAGTGTAAAATACCATTAAAAAAAGCACTATAAGTACCACTACTATATAGAATGAGATGAACTGCATGCAAAAACTCCAATATGCACCATGTACAAAGTTACAAAAGTACTAAACGATCAGCATGGTTAAGATGTCCTCCTAATTAGCAAAATTTGTAATGTTTGCCAACAATTTATAGGCTTAAGACCAAACATTAAGCAAAGATTCTTCCCTCAGAACTCATTTGCTTCCCTAAGCAAAAAAAATAAAATTACTAAAGAAGGATGCATTATTAGCATGGGAAGAATGCACAAGATGAGATAAAAATAAGAGATCCTCCAAAGTAACAAAGAAGATCAAGAAACCAAACTCAATATAGAATAGACACCAATCCTGCTGAATACTAGCAAGAACAGCACCCTTGAAAGCCCCTAAAAGATGCAAGGAACATAACTAATCCTTAAATTCTAGCATGCTGATAACAGATGAAGCCGCGCCATAAAATCTTCCTCCAAGACACAAAGGAAGTCAACAAATCCGCCATCCTACTCAGAATTCACCTCAAAACCAAATAATATAATTTCTTCCACAAAAATAGCCAACATACAAACCCAAATATCATTTTTGTGTAGAACTAAAAAAATTGACAAGACCTCCATGCATTTAACTCCACCATGACCCGCAAGAAACCCATAGCTCTACACACCAAGACCCGAAAGATCCTAACATACAAACATTAACAAATTCAAGATCTTCCTCACAAAGATTGATTCAATGTACCAAGATTTTAAACTTTTAGCATAGACTACTAGCTAAAAAGAACGATGCTAATGCATAATGAAGCAGGTAAGGAAGAATATTACAGGAGCTTTACAGATCACGGTCAATACTCTAACAATGAATCATAAAAATTTATAGCACGTGGATCATAGGAAAAGAAGCAGCACACCAACTGACCTCTTTTGAACGAGGAGATGTTGTAATGGCATAATAATCAAAAAAGATCTGCAAAGTTGATGGATCCTCTAAAACAGGCCTCCAGGACGACGGTATCTACAGAATTACCATATATTTGCTTGTAACAATCCAATCCATAAACAGCATATATAGCACATTCTAGTGTTATGTAATTACAATTTAAAAAATCATACAGTACTAGAATAAGTAATCAAAACCTGAATGGTACCAAACTCCTCTGAACTTTCATCAATTGATGTCCCAACAAAATCAAAAGATAAACATTTTAGCGAAAGAGAAAGTGCCAACTCTTGCAATCGACTCGTAACTGTACCAGACATAATGCAAACTATCAGAATGACTAATAAAGAAATTAGCTACAACTGGCACATAGTTTATTGGTGGGTGGGCATAGGAAACATTAAACCATTACCGTCATTTTTCAGTTGACTCAATGATGTTAAAGAAATTTGGAATATTTGAAAAAGCGACTGGTCCCTAAAGGAGCAAGCTACCCTTCGATGATTTGTTGAAGGCAACCCTGAATTTGGCTGAGAATTTGCACAATAAGAAATACACAAGCAAATATCAGTAATCAGACAACATCACAATGATGGTGGTGGTGGTGGTGGTGGTGGTGGTGAACAATACTAACAATGAAAACAACAGCTAAGTGATAGAAAAGAGAGGACGTACAAGGAAAAGGTTCATATTCAAACTGCAAAAGTAAGATATTTATGTCTTGCTATAGTGGTGAAGCTGATCTATGAAAACCATCACATAGCATATTGTAGAAAGGAGTTTTACAAGGAATAAACGGGTGAGATTTTCTAAGGAAACTGTTAAGTAATAGAAATAAGAACTACAATAAAACTCTAAGGTTGGAGATGTCAGGTCTTTCATTCACTTCAGTATATATGAGGTTTATTGGTTATCTACATACAATGCAATATTAAATATAAGTACTTGAAATGACAACATTCACTTGTCCCCAAAACAATGATGTATAGAGTGTTTTAAAGTCGAAATGTAGTCGCGTTACTCCATTTTTTTAACCAAGTGGATGAAGCATGAAGCCCCACTTTGAAGCGTGATGCAAGATACTAAAACTTACCCTCATGTTTCTTCTTCTACCTTTTCTTTTCATTCTTTCTTTCTTTTCTTT
>Ga0325411_1001601_pt1 | contig 25296 bp, 13 predicted proteins | sample PopdelMetagenome_13_FD_206181 | JGI IMG/M metagenome (GOLD analysis project Ga0325411, IMG submission 206181) | Populus deltoides microbial communities from Bellville, Georgia, United States - Xylem-PdIQD-R4 | ecosystem: Host-associated > Plants > Phyllosphere > Stem > Wood/Secondary xylem... | reverse complement strand
GTGAAAAGTTATTGTACGAAACATCGCTGGAAAAGATCAAGAAAACCATAAATCTAAATACAAACTTCCACAAGGTTAACAAATAAAGAGAATATATAAACTTCACGATGCAAGCGCTAGAAATGCACAAACTTTCATATAATGGTTTTTCTTTAATTGATGGTGATGGCTACGATGACTAAGATTTAATTGTTTTAAAGGGAAATGGTTTATTAACTTTATTTAGAATTGATACGCAAGAATTGGTGGATTATTTAATAGGTATCAATCATAGTTTATCAGTTTTATTATTAAATTAAAAATTTTAAAAAAATTATCTTTTTATATAATTGATGAAAATTAAATTGTATTAATTTAGATTCAATAGGTTGGAGCAACATGTATACCCTAGAGGAATCAGGTTTAAAATATCCCCATGACTACGACCGTATATATAAGAGCAGGCTATATATAGTGTCTCTATCATAGGCATCATATGATCCAGCTCAAGCCAGCTATTAGTAGTTAGTCAGGAGTTGGTTTAAGAACAAATTATTGTTGTGATGGCTAATTTAAGAACCCAAATAGATTTGTTCAAAGACTATGGATACAACACATGTTGATAAAATAAGCTTGAGGTTACAATTCATTACTTTAAAAGTCAAAGAAAAAGAAATAATTTGCTAATTAATGTTTCTTATACAAAACATAACATTAAGGGATTGAAACTAATATTTAGAATTGTTTCTTATACAATTAAAGTGAAGAAAGAAAAAGAGAGAGCCTTGATTGAAAATTTATGAGATCAAGGCAAGAATTATTTTAGCTTGATGACAAATTTCTTCCAATATGAGGTAAATGATGCAAGAATTAGAACTATAGTATCTCTCATATAATTAGTGTTTTTCTTTTAATGGTTTATTAGGTAATATTTATGATGGTAGTTTGGTAGGGGAAATATTTATTTTACTTGGAATGTTTCTAGTGTTTATAGAGTTGCTACTATTGTAAATATTTTTTTTTTGATATTTTAGATAATTTTATAAAAAAGTTTGTTTTCTTTTTTAGCTATTCAACCTAGACAGTCAATCATTAACTATGTTAGTTATCTATTGTTTTTTTTTCTCCCTCTATCACTTCAACATAGACATTGCCATTCCACATAATTACCAATGTTTGAAAATATCAAAATATCCATAGCAAGACAAACAACCCACGGAAATAAATTAGAGAGTAAATGATTTTCTCATATAAATGCTACTAGGGATTGATAAAAAGACCTATATGCATAAGTATTTGTTTATTAGCAACTTAGATTGTCAACATCCACAGAGGAATATTCATATTGCTTGATGAGAAAATCAAAATAGGTTACAGAAGGTGGGATTGAACTCACAATCAATTCATTCACAAAGTTCATAGGTGAGTATAGACTACCAGAAAATTAAAAAATATAAAAGGAAACACTGACAAAAAAAGTTTGTCAGTATATTGCAATGATATTTAACAACAGAATTTTTCATCTTTGTATCCATTGGTAAACATTGACAAAAAAATTCCCTTAGTATATACCAAGCGAATTACAATGGAAAAATAAGATATGAAAAAAAAAGCTAAACAATATGATGACGTGTAACTTTTATCGACCATATTACCAGTGGAATTAACCCAATGTTAAAATATGTCTATGAATATGTCCACAAACAAATTTCTTTGGTATATATTGAGGGAGGGAATGCCAGAGGATATTACAAAGGGATTCAAAAAGGCAAATCATATGGTGACATGATATTTTTATTGAAAGAATGACCAACGAAGTTGCTAACAAAATAATTATGTTGGTAATGTCATCGATGATATTTAATTTATGACTTGGCGAACGACTTTCCTCCCCCTCTCTCATTTCTCTTTCTTCTTTATGCATTTTTTTTGTCATAAATAGCCACCCCCTCCCCCCAATTTGAACACAATTCAAACTCTCACAACAAATCCAACCACCACAACACTTAGTTTGTTAGTGTATGTGTTCTAATTCAAATTTTATTGTGGATTATCCACTTCAAGTAAGCAAATTTACCATTTTTTATTTGAACTCAATTTTAAAATGTTGATTTTTTATATATTTTTTACAGTTTATGTATTTTGTTTGGGTGTGTACTTGTTTTATAGTTTTTTCTCATGCAAATATGTTAAATAGATTTATGATTTATACATGTTAGGGCTTGTTTTAGATTTCATAAAATTATATTTGTTTGTAACTCGTTAAAACTTATATCGGATTTTTGACATAGGTGTTTTGTGATGAAATAAATAATGGCTTATTTGACGAGTTTATTTTATATTTTATCAATTTTATTGTCTACTTGAAATTTTTGGTAAATGTGTAAAAATTTGAATTAATATAGATAATTGATTATGAATTAAGTTCTATTAAAATAGATTGAATAAGTTTGCGATAAATGAATATTTTTGCAAAGTATTTAATTAACATAGTTTATTAATAACTTTTGTCATCATTATTTTATATAGGTTTGATATAAGTAATGGATGGTCATTCATGTATGTATAAAGATTTACCCCAATAGCTGTGGAGGATGAATTATTATAATGGGGTTCAGAGTTTTATTAATTATGCCCAATTTAATCCAAGAAATATTAATAGAGGGGATATTAGAAGTCTATGCAAGAGGTGCAACAATAAAAAGTTTCCTGATCCAAATATTGTAACGATGCATCTTCTACAAAAAAGGTTCATGTAGAAATACTTATGTTGGTATGTACACTAAAAATCATATGTTCTTCACGATATAGTGGTACAAAGGACGGTTGGATCAACTTCTAGTTCTAGCAATTTGTATGGAGTTGTAGGTAACAATAATAATCCTTATATGAATATGGTTATGGATACAATTAGAATGAATCAAGGTCATGCCGCTCAATGTTCAATCATAGATAAAGAATCTAGTGTAAACACAACCAAATGTTTTGATTTTTTGAAAGATTCTGACGAACTATTATAGGATAGTTGCACAAATCACATTAAATTATCGGCTGTTACACAGGTGTTCAACATCAAGTCAGATCATGGATTAAGTGAGGTTGTTTATGACAAAATTGTCGAATGAGTAAGAAGCATTTTACCTTAAGGAAACAGGTTAAAAGAGAATTTTTATGTTGCTAAGTCCATGATGAAACCCTTTAGTCTAGGATACTAGAAAATTGACTTGTGTATAAACTTCTGCATTTTGTACTACCTTGAAAATACAGAGTTGACCAAGTGCAGAACATGTCAGCATTCTCGTTATAAGCTATGACTAGCAGAGGTTATTCATGTCACCAAAGACAGTAATATATATATCATGACACCAATCATATGATGTGATAGATAAAGTGATGGTGTACCCTTCTGATGGTGAAACCTGGAAACACTTCAACAATGTTCTTCCTCAATTTTTAGTAGAGATAAGGAACGTGTTTTGGGTTATGTACATATGAATTCAATCCATTTAGGTCATTTGTTGGTCTTTATTCTAATTGGTCGGTGATACTCATGGTTACAAGTTTCCACTGGAGATGTATGTGAGGCCAAAGTTTATATTTTTATCTAAAGTCATACAAGGTCCTAATAGTTCAGGTTAGAATATAGATGTTTGTCTTTGACCATTAATTGATAAGTTGAAGTAGTTGTGATCATTCGGGGCTGATTTATGATGTATCGAGGAAACAATTTTTTTTTATGAAGGCAGCTTTGATGTAGATTATTAATGATTTTCCAAATTATAAAATAGTTTCTGGATGGAGCATGCATGAAAAACTAGCATGTTCATTCTATATGAAAAATAACAAGGCATTTATGTAAATAAACGATGATAAAATGTCTTTTTTTTAATGCCATTAGCGGTTCTTGCTAACAGATCACAAGTTCAGAAAGAACAGAAAAGACTTCTTGTTGGCAGAGTTTAAAGGGATGTTGTATCGTCACTTCTTTCAGGTGAATAATTGTATAACATGGTGTTAAAGTACAGTGACAATAAGTTTGATTTTCAATTTAGTAAGTAGAAGTTTTCTGGTTTTGGTTTGACCTATAATTGGGTAAAGTGAAATATTTTCTAGGAGCTTTCTTATTGAAGATCAATCTTCTTTGTCATAACCTTGATGTCATACATATAAAAAAGAACGTGTTCGAGAATATTTTCAACATGGTTATGGATGTAAAGGGGAAGACTAAGGACAACATCAAGATTAAAAGGGATATAGATTTGTTTTGTTATCATAAATATATGAAGTTGATTCATGTTGGGTCACAGGTCGCAAAGCCTAAAACCAACTTTGTCTTAGACAAGAATGTATAGTTACTTGTCTACCAATGACTTAAAAGTCTGTGTTTCCGGATGAACATGCCTCAAGCATACCAAGCTTGGTGAATTTAGAGGGTTGTAATGTATGAAATGAAAAGCCATGACTGACATTTGTTTATACAAACACTCATTCCATTAGCTTACTAGATTTATTGCCAAACGGGATATGAAATGCACTCATGAAGACCAGTTACTTTTTTAGAGATATATGCTCCAACAAGTTGGAGACACAATACATGGAGCGGCTTGAAATGAATATCGTCTATACAATATGCAAACTTAGGATGACATTCCCTCTATCGTTTTTCAACTCTATAGAGCATCTATCCTTACATTTATCGTTTGAGGCAAAAATCGAAGGCCTAGTCCAATATAGATGGATGTATCTATTCGAGATGTTAGGTTTACATATACATCATAATTAAAATTGTATCATCTTTCTTTGTATATTTCAAAACATTCATTTAATATCATGCAGATACTTGTTTAACCTTAAGAGAAAAGTAGAAAACAATGTATATGTTGATACTTCGCTATGCGATGCCTATATTCTTGAAGATGTATTAATATTTATCTTATATTATTTTAAGCCTTAATTGAGAACACTAATCAATCTCATTCCAAGGAATGACAATGATAGAGAAGTGTCTTCGAATGAGAACTTGTTAATATTCTTCCATTATAGACGACACATACCAAAAAATATTGAGTGAAGATATTAGTCAGAAATAGAATTTAGACAAGCACATAATTATGAGCTATTTAACTGCGATGAACTGAAACATTTTATTCAATAAGTATACTACTTATCATGTTTTTATTTTCAAACGATCTATCTCTTATAATATCATAAACTAATACATAATTGAATTCCTCATAGGCAACAACATCAATATTTACTGTCGTAAAACTCATAGCTCTGACTAAATCCTAAATCTTTTGATTACAAGATGAGCAATTTTCCATAAGATTTAGAACAAATGTAAGCACTATTTAATTATTCTTGTCAATCAGGATAATTAATTTGATTACACATTTCTCATTAAATATTCATGGTTGTACTTCATTTACCAAGTTTATCAATTGGGAGGGGATGCTAGTGTTACTTTGTCTTTACTAAGTCCAGATCCTAAAAGATAGGTGAAGTGCTACAACATGAATTCTGTTAATGGACATGTGTTTGATACTAAAGAATATGGGTAGGGTAGAAACACATATAACAATAGGGTTTGTGATAAGAGATCAACTTTTAATGAGTTTGAAGTTGACTACTATAGGAAGTTAAAAGATATTATTGAATTGCAATATCATAGCGAGCATAATAAAGTATTTTATTCAAATATTATTGGTATGACACCACTAATAGAGGAATCAGAGTAGATTCTCATCATGTTTGGTCAAAATTAATTCAAAGGCTAGACTCCGTAATGTCGATGATGTCTTTGTTTTTGCCAAGTAATGCCAGTAAGTTTATTACACATATACTCATTCTTTTAGAAAGGATTGTTCAAGAGCTGATTGGTTATCTGTAATGAAAACTAAACCTAGGGGTCATGTCGAGGTTGCTCAAGATGACAACGATGAATTAATTGTGGGAGATAATGTCTTTACACTTGGAGAGTTAGTTGATCTATATCGAGTTGCTTTGTCTAATTACTTAATAAAAAAATTCATATTTTTGCATCGCCGAGAATATTTTTATTGATGTTGATGTTGAGGAATTGAATGATGTTTTGAGCTCTAGCGAACATACACAAGTTGATGAAGATGATAGTGACGAAATCAACATACAAGATTGCGATGGAGATAAGGATGGGTCAATTGACGAAGAATATGAGAAATTTTGATTAATTTACACAACATGAATGTGTAATGCCACGAAATAAAATATAATATTTATGGATGAAATTTACTTCAATGTAATGACAATGTTGTTAATTTATTATTGAATGAAAATACAATATTTATTTTATTATTGTGATGTAAACTGGTATTATTATGTTATGTGTGCAACTGTGAATTTAACTATTTGGAGGATGTATAGATAAGAAATATAATACAATTTAGCATCGGATACTGTTTTAAACCAATGAAAAATACCGATAGACTATACATTACATACAAGTATACCAACATAATAGAGACCATTAGAACTGTTTTCATTCACCTTAACATTGTTCACGGTATTCATTACATATGAGTATACCTACAAAATGTGTTTATCGGTAGATTACAAAGATACTGGAAACTATGCCCCTTCACCCTAGCACTATTCACAATGTTCATTACGTACAAGTATATCGGTGATATATTTCAAAGACTATGAGAAATGTTCACTTCTTAATGCGGTGATAATTAATGATCTTTTGACTATTTATTTCCCCCCATGAAATCTTAATGCGGTGATAATTAATGATCTTTTGACTATTTATTTTTCCCTTATAAAATTACCGATGAAATGAAAAGTTATCAATAATATGTGGAGGGCTTTTTGAATATTTTCATGCAAGTTGAAAATTTTCTATTTGATTTTACAAATAAAATTACTGATGAAAATATCAAAAGTATTAATATTTAATTGCTCATTGGTAATCCCATCATTAAAGACTAAAATAAAAGACTGGAATCATGATAGATAAATAGATGAGGCTTCATGTTTTTCTTTCTTCTTTCTTTTTCTCTCACACACCTATTTCTCTCTCTTTATCTTTTCCTCTCTCTCTCCTTCTCACCTGAAATCAAGCATTATCTTCTCTTGTCATCCTAATGTATGTTGTCTTTCTTCATTTTTCTTCTTATTTTTCTTTTTTAAGGATTTATTAACAATGTCTTTTCTTCTTTTTTCTTTCTTTTTAATCAAGAGCTAAAATAAAGCATGTCATTAAGGCAAGAATTTTTCATTCCTTTTTATCCTTTTCTGAGTTTTTTGTTTTGCAATGTTTTTTGTTTTTTTTGTCATTATTTTTTTTTTCAATTTTTTGTTCCTAATAATTTTATGAATTAATAAATCACATGAATTTTAGTTGTTATTGAAATAATTTTTGCATTATTTTGTTGAATTTTAGTTTACTTATTCAATTTTGTTGTTCAATTTCAATTCAATATGTTGGTTTAATTTGAATTGTTATTTTGAATTTATTCCATTTAGAATAATTTTTTGTAAATTTAGGATTAAAAATATTATCACTTAGAAATAATTGTGTTGAATATTAGTTGTTATTGAAATAATTTTTGGATTATTTTGTTGAATTTTAGTTTTTTATTTTCACTTTTGTTGTTCAATTTCAATTAAATGTGTGGGATTAATTTTAATTATTATTTTGAATTTTTGTAAATTTAGAATAATTTATTGTAAACTTATGATTAAAAATATTAATACGTACAAAATGAAAATTTTCCATGAAATTGAATTATGCTAAATTGTTAGAAGAAATTAAATAAACTCAACTGGTTTGAGGCATATATTATGTGAATTTATAGGTTTAAAAATTTTGAGTAGTCTCCCGTATAGGAAAGATGCTGCTAATTTTTTTTAAAATAGGAATCGTTGCTAGTTTTTCTAGAAGCGATGCTGATAACCATGAGTTTTTAAGTGTCAACCAATAACATACACCTAAGGCACAAACATCGACTCATACACAGGCTTATTGAGTGCGATGCTGTAATGTTGAGGGGGGTCCCTTCACAGTGGGATTTATTTACCCGCAAGTACGAGGTTTAGTAGAAGGATGACCTTTTAATGTAAGTTTGTTTTGCTTTCACAATGAGATGTTTAATAATTTTTGAAAAAATAATATCATTTAATAAATGTAATTTTAGGTTTATAAATATAGAGATTGTGAGAACAATAACATCGGCCTTTAAATCATTGATGGGAATCTCATTGTTTCAATGAAGACAGGTTTTCAAACATCTTGAATGGAAACCTCATATTGATGCATGATTTTCAAGGTTTTCAAATTTAGATGAAGTTTTTTGTTCAAACACATGTGTAGAGTGATGACCTCTAAAAAGGTTGTAATAGTGATAGCCAAGCTCAATACTAGTGGTATATTGGTTTTTAATTAATTTTTTCTTAAGTTATTATGTCTTTGAATTTGATCATTTTCTTTTCAAGGATATATATATAATAACCAATTGAATGAGAGATATGGGGACGAGCTTTTGACCCATCCAGATATCGATCTAGATTTGTGGTTGGAGGGAGGATCGTTCGATGGACCTAATAGAAATTAAGTGTATGGACTCTCTAAAACTTCAACCAAGAACTTGTGGACGACCCATAGTGCTTTAGTCGCTAGATGCTCGTAATCAATTCCAAGCAGCCAAACTCTGGAGTTCGCAGCAATGTTAGACCAACGAGAATAGGATCGGATGACCCATTTTAATGATAAATATGAACGACTCACTACTGGTTATGAAGAACTTCATCGATTGGTAATGGAGATAAGATCACAGATGACTGGTTCATGTGCACCCCCTAATTAGCTTAACGGTTCCGACAACAACCTGCCGCTTCCTCCTACAACGTCACCTCTATTTTAGATTTATTATATTCTAACATACTAATTTATTTTATTTTAATTATTTTTCTACTTATGATCAATATATTTTTTTAAAATATATTTTTAAAATATTACTGACGGTACAACTCTATCGGTATATTTCAGAAAGTTGAACAAGAATTACTGAAATGCTACTATTATATTTTTCTACTTATGTTCAATATATTTGTTTAAAAAATATATTGTTAAAATATTACCAACAAGGTCATCGACAAAACAACTCCATCATTATATTCCAGAGAGTTGAAAAGAGTTACTACAAATACCACTATTATTGATGGGGTTACCAACAAAACTAACAATCGATATATTTCAGAAAGTTGGAAAAGAATTATTACAAATGTTATTGTTATTGTTAACGCATTGACAAAATTATAGATGGTATTCTGTCGGTGATATCTTATATTTACCGATGAATATATTAACAAAATAAAGCAGGTAATTTTTTTTGGCATGCTTTGTCTATATGTAAATCCATCGGTATATTTATTACCGACGGGCTTACTAGCAGTCCATAAATTACCAACGAGAGTTTTTTTGAAGGATCGTTTCCATCTGTGTGTCTATTGATAACATATGTACCGACAGACTACTAGTATAAAAACCGACATACATTTTTATTGGTAAAATTATTAAATCTGATAGTGTTCTATTAAAAAAAATATATTTATAAGTTGTGGTTCTGAGTCTATCTACTCATTAACCTCCTGTGAGCATGAAATATTAGCATAAAATGAAGTATTACTAGGTAATGTGTTAGTGGTTGTAATTTAAAGTGTTTTTAGTTTGCAAATACATTAAAATAATATTTTTTTATTTTTTTTAAAAAGTTTTTTACATTATCACATCAAAACTATCAAGAAATATATATAAAAAATTTTTAAAAAAACATTTTTAAATTTGTTTAAAAAAACAGTATCAACCGCGTTTCAAACACTGAAGGCAGTGGAAACACATAGGTCAAAGATAATAGGAAAGTGGGAAACTGGGAATGAACTTGTGAATGAATGCAGTGCTGTCAGTGCAGAGAAGACGATAAAAGGAAGCGATTTTTTTTTTAAATCAAAATTAATGAGTTGCAGCTTGAACTCTCAGGTTATATATATTATTGTGTTTCAGCGCAGAGAGGTCAAATCTCATATTTGTATATTCAGTTTAAGTGGCTACTTAATCTATGTATTCTTCTTTTTCTTTGGTTTTTTAACTGGTTGTCTTCAGTTTTCTTTTATAAGAAATTGGAAATGTCAATCAAGAAGAAAAGTTTATCTGAGTTGAAATACTGAAAAAGAGAACTTGAAATCATATGGACTTACAGGCATTAGTCATGGATCATCAAGGAAAAATGGCAAAGCATATCAATATTCAAATAAGTACTGAATCCAATGATGGGTGTAATTTAGGAACCTACAGATTTTGGCTGTTTTGGAGGAATGAGTCTGACACTGTTCCAGTCAGCTTGTTGCCACTCAAAAACCTGGTAAGAACCACACTCAAACTTTCAGCATAATTTATTGCGCCATCCTTGATAAGATTTCAATAACCAAATTTCAAATTATCAGACTTTAACATTGCTCACGTAAACTGTCGTCGTATTGTAGTAGGAGGAATCTCCCCAACCAAGTTGTTAAAAGTTAAGTCGCTGCAAGAAATTACAGCAAACGAAATTTTAGGCTTCAGTCTCTGAAGAAGATTTTACATCTTTGTAAATATAATGGCTATAAACAGGTGAAAATATAAATAAATATGTATATGTCTCTTAATTAAAGGTTATTAAATTCTTTGAAGTAATCCTCTATTTATTTTCTTCCTTGGAGAGTTGCAGTTGCTTGAAATCACTACCTTCTCATAGGAGCTCATCGGTTGTGAAAATAAGTCAATGTTATGTTAGAAGCTAGTTGTGATTCTTCTACTCACTCTAGTAGGACTTTACTTATTATATACCCAGGATTATATATTAATGGAGGACCTTTAACTTATCCTAACGACCTGATGATTCAGGCTGTACATGGAGATCATAATGAAAAATGTGGCAGAATTGAAATGTATCAAAAGAAATTCTATGTTGCTTAGCGGCGGATGTAAGTTCACACTTACAGTGTTGTTTCCACTTTCCATGCGTTTTCTGGGATTGTTCCATTTAAATTGATGTTCCTCAGAACCCTTGCAACAAGTTACAGGTTGGTTAAACAGTTCTGAACAGAACATATCCTCAACTTTACTGTGAAAAGTTATGAAGCAGTTCACATACAAGAATTTCCTTTCAATCGGCGAGTTAGGTAACTGAAACTCTGGTCCAGGCATATCAGCAATCCTCCTGCAGAACGGGTAAGAGACCTTGAATATAAGTTAAATGTTCAATTTCCTTCATTTATCTCTCTCTCTCTTCCCCTCTCTATTTCACACACACAAAGAGAATTCTTCAATAATTAATACAGCAGGAGGTATGCAGCACAAGAAAGTTGTTTTACTCACAAATCAGACAACTTGTCCAAATGAAAAATTTCAAGAGGTATGGGTCCTTGCAATCCAGTCGCGTACAATTCACTTCATTAGTCACGAAAAGAACAAAAAATCTCAATAAAGTGTATCATTTTGCATTAGAATGAATTAAGATCTTGTGAAGATAAACATCTCACAGATTTTGAAGTTGACTCCAGCTCCCAATGAACTCGGGTACGGTGGCATTAAGATTATTATCACTTACGCGACTGCACATTGAATATGTTAAATCATCGAGAGAGAAAAAATGTGTTTTAAGGAAAATAAGTGAGGGCTTACAAATCCTCCAAGTCTTTTATCTGCGCAAGTGCCTCTGGCAAGGTCCCCACTAACTTATTGCCGGAGAGTATCCTGCAATTGTTCATTCACGGCATCAAAGCAAAGATTTCAACTAATGAAAACGAAATCTCTAGCAAGTCTTCAAAATGAAGAATTTAGTTAAATGTCTTACAGAGTTTTTAAGTTGACAAGCTTGCCAAGCTCAGGCGGGACAACACCAGAAAACTGATTTGATTCAAGGCTCCTATATTTTATAATTGCATTTGATAGAGTGAAATAACCATTAGAGAACAAAGTAAACTAGCATTGCTTGCAATATTCGAATAACTCAAACTAGAGGTAGAGCACTATAACAGATTCAAGCCATACAAGTAGGTGAGGGCAGTAAAACTTCCCAAGTGTCCAGGAATATTTCCTGACAAGCGATTTGCAGTAACCGAGCTGTATAAGAGGTTAGTTGTGTTAAGCTCACTCTTAGATAGAAAATAAGATAAACCCAGATGAGGGGTGAATTTATTAATGAGCTTACATGGAAGACAGATTTTTCATCGAAGCCCATTCCACCGGAATTGTGCCGTATAGATAGTTGCGAGCAAAATCTCTGTCATAGACAATGTTGTTGTATAAAAATTGCTCCAAAAATTAATATAAACGCTTGAAATTTTAATATAAACTGTGACAGACAATGGCAAACTCGTAATCACATAACATCTGATGAGTATTAATTATCATCGAGGCATCTCTCAAGATTCATAATCATTTAAAGGATTCAGAATTGAGGCCTCGAAGCAGAAGCATGAGCCAAATATATATGTCCTTAATTAAGGGTTCTTACATTTTTTTGACATAAGTAAGGTTGGCCAATTCCGGAGGAAGCCTGCCTGGAAGACTGTAATCTTTGAGCTGGCTTTATTGCAAGCAGGAGAGAGAGACATCATTGGTCACAGTTTAGGAAAGCTAAGATATATATATATATATATATATATATATATATATATATAACAAAGAAAAACATAAAAATGTAAAGTAATTAAGAGGCTTACAATGAAGTAATGTGACAGTAATTATCATCAGTGATGCTGCAGTTACATTCGATGGTGTTGTTCCCTTCTAAGTTTGGTGGAGCAGAAGTCAGTACTGTCTCAACGACTCCACTCTGTTGACAACGATCGACGAACTTCAAGGATAGTTGGCCATCCTCGTCTACTGCCTTACCGATTTGTCTTAACGCTTCAACTGGTGGGGTTTTTTTTTAAAGAAAAAAAAATAATTCATGAGGAATGTGCACTATTCAAAACATTCTCAAATAGATTATTATTAATAATAATAGTAAATAGATTACGATTATACACACACTCCCTCGACCATTTGAATCAAGTTAATTTATCGTCCTAGTCAAACCTTAAGATTATATTCTTTTTAGTTTTTTTTTAATAAAATCATTTGCAATTAAAAAAAAAATTAAAACGATATTATTTTAAATAAAATTTAAAAATAAAATATTATTTGTTAACTCAATAGCGTTAACTAGATTTAACTATATTAACTTTTAAATCAATTTAAAAAAAAATACAATCTAAATTAAACTCTAAATTGATTGGGAAGTTTAAATATTATATTGTTGGATTGGTGGATTATTACTATAAGAATTTGTGATGTATAAATATTATTTTATTGTTATTTATACCTGTAGATGTATCTTAATTGGTATGATCAAACGAAAGAAAGAAATCATGAATTTAAATTCTACAGTGAGTATGTCATTTCTTAAAAAAGAATTAGATATAAATGAATCTAATTATATAAAACAATACACTCATGGAAGCTATTTTGTGTTATATACGGCCAAAGATATATTTTACTGTTTTTCAAGCAATTACAAAGTTTTGGTTATTGTTGTTTAATTGTGCGAGTCTCTTGAAGTTTAATGCAAGAAATACAATTAGTAAACTATATTCATATTATTTTATATAATAATAATTAATAAGAACTAAAGAAAAACGAGGGTACTTCACTAACCCCTCCTCACAAATCAATTTTAATTGGAATAATGATTTTTTATATATAATTTTATTTTTATTTTTCAATATTAGATTTATTAAAAATTAAGTTTTATAAATTTTTAAAATTTTTTTCTATAAGGTTATTTTGTTTTTATGACCTAAACCATGAGTTTTATAGATTAATTTGATTAACTTGATTTGTTTTGTTATTTTTTTAATTAAATATTATTTTTCCAGTTACTCCATCAATATTGAGTTAATTGAAATTAGATTTCATAATTTGTTTTATTTTTTATAAAGTTATTCTAACCTTTTGACACAAGTTTGAAAGGTTAACTCGAGTTGACTTAAGTTATTTTTTTTTTAATTTTATCCTCCAATTAACATTGAATTTACTAGGTATTGAAATTCATAATTATTTTTCTATTTGCTTTTTATAGGGCTATTATGGCCTTATGACATGTGTCTTGGATTTTACTTTTCTTTTTTTAATTGAATTTATTTTTAATTGCATCCTTCAATATTGAGAATTAATCTTTATAATTTTTATAAATTTACTTTTCATTAAATTATCTCGTCTCATAACCCAAGTTTGATAGGTTAATCTAGGTTGACTGAAGTTGTTTTATTGTTATTAAATTTTATTTTTAATTTCATCCTTTAACATTTGACTGATTAAGAATTGAGTTTTATTTTTCTCTTATTTGTTTTTTATAGGGTTATCACGGTTTCATGACTTAAGATAGAGATATGACAGGTTAATCCAAGTCAATTTAATATGTTTTTTTTTATATTTACAAAAAAAAATATCATCTTAAATTTTTTAAATTAAACTATATTTTTATTAGACGGAATTATATTGAGTCAATTCCGATATTATTAATTTCTTGACATTCAAAATTTTTATATTCGACATCGCAGTATAACAAGACACGATAATCCGGTAATAAACTATTAAGTTAAGGTGCATATTGCCTGAACTATATGGGGTTGGATCTCATTCAATCTAGCTTGATAATTACTGCTAGGTACTAGCTAAATTACTGTCCTCACCTCTTAAAAAGTTTAGAAGAGGCGTACAAATAAACAATCTTTTTTTCTAAAAGACAAAAAGAAAACATAATCTTTTTTTCAAAAAAATAATAATAAATAAATAAAAGAAAACATAATTTTTTTAAATAAATAAATAATTTGAGCTTCTCTAACAATAAAAGGCCTATATATTGTATAGTTAGAAAGGGTCACATAAATTAGATATGAGAAGCCCAACGAGGACCCAAATATTGTTAACCTAGTTGTCCAAATTCAAACAAAGATGATACTAGAAAGTGAAGGGGAAACTTTCATCCGGCCCAAATGCGCAGTTTTAAAATTAATAACTTTTAAGGTTTATAAAAAATAAAAAACACAATATAATAGGTTATTTTATTTTCTACAATAAATTGAATAACAAAAATGGAAGTGGAATAAAACCACCCTTTTCTTGTTGTTTTTGTTCTAATTCTTTTATAATATTCAAATTCATGAAATTAGAATAATAAATCTGTTTTATTTTTATATTTCTTTGAACTCTGAAAGAAAATTTTTTTGATATTTCTGATTCAATCTTTTTGTTCCTAGTTTTCTAGTCTCTCTCTCTCATATATATATATATATGAATGATTTACCATTTCCTTCCTCCATTCCACTTAAAAGTTTATTCAAAGTCACATATTAAAATATCCTTCTTCGATTCCAAAACACAAGATAATTTATATTGATATTTATATCCATATAATATATAAGATTTAATATATAGTTGCGATAAAAAGATATTTAGCCTTTAAAGGTTACAAGTGAGAAGCAAATCTGTTGATGTTCATGGACAAAAAAAGAAAAAACGAAAACTTTATGAGAAGGTACAATGGTCCTGACACTTGGTTTTGATCAGATGAGTTGGAAAGTTTCAAAGACTTGCTGTATACTTATAAGACCTCACTGATCTGATCTGAATATATATTACTGTTAAAACAAAGTAAGACAGAAGGTTGCTCTTACCTTCTCCTGGATGCAGCTGATCAGAAGCAAGCAAAGTAATAGAGCTCGAGAAACTGATCAATATCACCATGACTTGGCAAAGCTGAAACATCATTAACATCTTGTGCTGCAAAATTGGCTGCAAAAGCTCGAATAAGTTTTTGTATTTGTCGTCAGGAGACAGGCAGGGAAGGAGAGGTTAATTTGATTTATACATACCAAATCTTAAAACGTCACATCCAAGTGCCTGCGTACTTGTATCCTATGTCATTTCTCTGGGGCGATATTTTGAATTCAATTTTAACTTTTTACAATCATTATAAAAGACTTATTTCTTTTTAAAGAGTTATTGGTTTTTCCATAGCATGTAAATAGTTTTTTTTAATTTGTCAATATAATTTATTTAAAATTATATTGATATTTTATGTTAAAGAGTTTATGTTCAAAATTAAAAATTAAATTCCAACAAAAATATTTTTACTCCAAAAATAAATTTTTAGTCTAAAATGTATCTATATTATAAATAAAATTCTAACAACCGATTATAAATTATCTGAAAAAATTAAAAATGACTCTGTGATTTGTAGATAAATATTTATTTGGTGAATCATTATCTTTGATGGATTTTTTTTATTTTAAACTTTTTTAAGTAAAATATTATTAAATTTATTTAACTAACTAGTAAATATAATATCTTAAAATATTTTGTTTTCGATGTAAATCAAGAAGATAATAATACACGTATGAATCTTCACCTCCTATTTTCTTGGGTTCTCCTAGTTAGTTGCAGGTTGCAAGATGTTGAAATTTAAAAGATAAGGCGGCAGGCACGTATCGAGGCATTTGAGCCACCAATTTATTGACTGCAAGCTATCATGTTGAATGATTCACATCACTAGCGCCGTCGGCTGCTAAAAAGCATTTTCATGGAAAAACTCTCAGATATTCAAACCCGACTAGTCATTTTATTGACTTGAACATTCAAAGAACGTACATGCGAAGAACGTACATTGTTTCAAGTATTAACAAAAGAAACCCACAGTCCTTGAAGTTCTTTCCATAGCAAGTTGTAAATTCAATTTCATTTTGTTTGAAATAATCGAAACATTTTATATTAATTTAAAAAATAGAATAAAATAAAAATTTTATTTTATTTCAAATCTTAATCTGTTCTAAATTTTTCAACCAAATTTTAATTAGAATATTCTTGTTTTATTTCACATCTTTCATTTTGATCTTGAAAAGTTATTGAATGAAATTAAATCCGGTTCAATTTAATTAATTAGATCACCTAAGTATTAAAAATTATTTTTCATTACTATTTTCAATAATAATAATATTAAAAATTATTACTACTATTTTTATTAATAATAATATTATTTTTTTTAAATTAGATTTATCACTAATATATATGGTTTATATTCATGTTGTTTTTTTTCATGTTTATATCTTGTAGGAATTTGAGCAAAAAAAAAAAATTCTTTAGATCTCATTAGCCTTAATAACATTGACCTAACTTTATATTTAAAATATTTGTGTTGAAAAATTTTACTTTCATAATATTTTGATATTTTGTTTAAGTTGAATTACTTTAAGTTAAAGATCTATTTAATCTTGACTATTTAAAAATATTTTAAATTTTAAAATTATATTTATTTAACATTGTGTTTATATTGCATAATTTATAATTAATTTATCTTGAATTTGAATTATATATATATATATATATATATATATATAACCATGGAACAATTTTAAAATAACATTTTAAAACATTCCAAAACTAAAATATTTTATTCCAATTAAAAATCAAAACACCTATCAATATATAATTGACAACCTTGTTCCATTGTGATTTTTCAATGGTTTTTTTTTTTTTAATTCGGGATTGTTGACCACTGGCTATAAAGTGCACTAAGAACACGAATGCTTTTTTTTTTTTTTACTTTCAATGTAGAATTTTCTGTTTTTTTCTGTTTTTTTTTTTTTTTTTTGCAAATACGGATTGATGTAGACAGAGAACAATCTCTTTTTCCACCTGGTGGTAGAGGACAACAAGCTATTTGAAGTTTATGATAGGCTCAATTATATAGCTAGTTGCAATTCAAAAATTATCATTTATTTTAACCGTATAAAAAAAATGCTTCAATAATAAAATTCAATTTAACCTCAAATAAAAAAAATCATTTATTTTAACCATATAAAAAAACATGCTTTAATAATAAAATTCAATTTAACCTCAAATAAAAAAAATCATTTATTTTAACCGTATGAGAAAGTAAAACAAAAATTAAAGTCTTGGTCGCGCTGGGGTATTAATAAAAGGGACCGGCATTGCTAGAAGTTCATTCCATACTGCTGTAAAGGGCACCAAGGACTTCACCATCAATTGTTCACTAATTCAAAGTAGAATTTTCTGCTTTCTTTTTTCTTTTTCTTTTTGCAAATACTGATTTTATTGCTAACCCTCCTCAGAATTCATTGTTAATTGGAATAATAATTTTTTTATTTAATTTTAATTTTATTTTTTAACATTAGATTTATTAGATATTAAATTTTATAATTTTTTATAATTTTGTTTAATTTAATTTTGATTTCACTATTTTATTGTTTAATTTTGAACTCATTGTTTCATTTTTTTTATTTTAATTTTTAATTCACTATTTTATTTTTATAATCTAAATGATGAGTTTTGGAGATTAATTTGATTAACTTGATTTTTTTTAATTTTTTTTTCAGTTTCTTCTTTTTTCTTTTTTGCATAAATCTGATAGACTCAGTTATATAGCTGATTGATGTAGACATATATAGACCAATCTCTTTTCCACCTGGTGCTCTATTTGAAGTTTATGATGGACTCAATTAGATAGCTAGTTGGTGCATTATTGACAGTTTCATACTTGCAATTATGTTTTAGGTTTTAGAAACAAATTAAATTTTTATTTATTTATTTTTTATTTTAAATTAATATTTTTTAATATTTTTATATCTTTTTAATATATTTATATCAAAAATAACTTTTTTTTAAACAAAACCTTTTTAAAGAATATGTTGTTAATACTTTTTTAAACAAAACAAAACCATTTTAAATTAATATTTTTTAATAAATTACTATATCTGATAAAGCCGCCCTCGGTTTTAATGCTTTTGCTAGCCATCATTTGCTTTGAATATTGAGTTTTTTTTCCTACACTATCACCGTGAGCAAATTTATTTCTCAAACGAACACTCTCGTTATAACATTATCTTTTTTTTAATATATACAATAAACTTCTATTTATTTATTTCTAACTTATTTCTAAATCTTAAAACTAGAAAAGTTTTTGATAATAATTCTATGCTAATATATGATACATAACATCTAAAATCATTCATTAAAAAAATTGTAAAAAATTAATATTATTCTTGCTAACTTGTTGTTTTATATAAGTGGATTAAATATAAATAGATTAACCCTATTGCTCTAGTGTGGCTCGTTCACGGTATCCAATAATTTCTTCTATTAATTTTATTTTTCTAAATTTTTTAATAAAGTGTGATTCTTTCAATGTCGATTTCGCACCCCACATTACGAATGAAGTTTAGAATGTAAAAATGGATAAGAAATCACCATTTGTGGAGAAGATGAGTTTACAGTGTGGGTTAATGGCTGGCTACGGCAGGTTTTGGTGAGAGGAAGTGAATGGAGGAGGCAAGATGACGGTGCCGGTGGAGAGGGCTGTGTTTGTGAGGAAGGACTGATTCGGCAAGAAAGGGGTTGGAATTAAACGCTGGACATAATTTATGCGTATTTCTTTCTGGCCCCCAAGCTTTATACACAGGTCTATATTTATAATTCAAGAGTCCGTAGTCATATGAAATTCAACAATCTCATACAAAAACAAGCTGATTCCTTCTTTAAATTTAAATTTTATTAAAAATATTCATAATATCCATCCCCATAAATCGGAAGTAATAATCATTGGCCAGGAAAAGTGTCTGGGGCTCTGAATTCCCACAACCACGGAGATAGCTTCCATAGACCGTTTACATTATATAGAATTATAAATCCATAAGAATACCAAGATGGATGGTAAGCAACAAGACGTTGTGTAGACGTCTAAATATTGATCCTCAGTATCATCATTGTATGATTACAAACGAAGCTCCAAGCATGTCTTTGGCTTTATTCAATTAAAGACGAGGTTTCACTGATGTTTAAATTTATGGACTGGGGATTGATGGGGTAAAGATCATGGGCAGATGTAGAGGAATTTCCAATCCATGATTTATCAGAAGGAGGAAAGAGGTCTTGTGTGCTGTTTAAACTCTGGTCCATGACCTGCTGACAGTGGCCTTTGAGAAGTTTGGAGTGTAAATCATCACCATAAATGCTAGGATCTGAGATCATCTCCTGGATGCTGGTCTGTCCTTCAAGCATGCTCACCACTTCTGACATTGCAGGCCTTAGAGATGGAGATGCATTGGTGCATAAGAGAGCCAATTTGATCATCCTCTCAGCCTCTTCCTTGTTGAATTCAGACTGCAGCTTTGGGTCCACTATCTCCATTAAATTTCCCTTTTTTTGCACTACATGGGCCTGTGAAAGCAAAGAGTAAAGTATTTGCAGAGAGGAGTAGTGCCTAATGCATCATGGATTCAAGATAGCAACAAGAACAGACTCGTAACTTACCCAGTCAAGAAGACATACGAATTCATTTGTTGTCCTGTAGCTCGAATTGCTTCTTCCACTGACAATTTCTAAAGCAACAACTCCAAAACTATAAACATCTGCTTTGTCTGTTAAATAACCCCACAGCGCATATTCTGGAGCCATATATCCTCTGAAATCAGAACCATGCCAGATTAGTGACTCTAACGGAGTATATTGCGATCACTGAATAAAGGAAGCTGCAAATTAAGTCTTGATTAAAACTTACGTGGTTCCAGCAACACAAGTGCTAATGTGAGTGTTCTCCTCTTCATTGAGCTTAGCTAGTCCAAAGTCTGATATCTTGGCACTTAGATCTTTTGTGTGTTTTTGTGCAGTATTTAGAAAAGAATTGTATTTAAGTTTCGCAGAGAAGATTGAGAAGAATTTTTTCTTCTGTTCATTCATTAATGCAGCAACTCTGCTTTTATACACATTGCATGTAACTGATTCCACTATCTTAGGAATCAAGATCATCTCATCCATCCATTAATGGAGGGTCACAATTCTTACACATGTAAGAAATGGTTTGTAACTGATTTGTAATAGAAAAAACAACTATAACTGCTATAACTGCCTTTAACTGTTTTAACTGCTGTAACTGCTTCTAACAGAAACTTCTTCTATTTCTTCATTCTTCATTCTTCTCGTTATAACCTCAGGATTTACTTCTGAAGTTTTAAAACAAGTAACCAGCTTAACTTTCAACAGCCTCTCCTAAGCTGCTTACTGGTTTAACTCCAAGATTCAATCTTAGTTGCTTGAATCTGTCTTTTGGCAATGCTTTCGTGAAGATGTCTACAAGCTGTTCTTCACTTCTGCAGAATTTCACATCTATTACTCCCTCTTGCAGAGCCTCTCTTATGAAATGATACTTCCTGTTTATGTGTCTAGTTCTTTGATGAAAAACAGGATTTTTGACCATTGAAATTGCTGACATGTTATCACAAAACAAGGGTGTTGCCTCAGCTTGCATTTCACCAAAATCATCAAGCACAAACCGTAACCAAATGGCCTGAGCAGTTGCTTCTGATGCTGAGACATACTCAGCTTCTGCAATTGATAATGCTACTGTGTTCTGTTTCACAGAGGACCAGGAGAATACTCCACTTCCAAAGCTGAATGCATAGCCCGAAGTGCTCCTGCTATCATCTTCACTTCCTGCCCAATCTGCATCACAAAATCCAACAAGAGTTGCTGACTGGTTTCTCACATATTCAATGCCATAGCTGAGAGTTCCTTGCACATATCTTAGAACTCTTTTTGCAGCTCCCATGTGAATCTTGGTAGGTCCAGTCATGAACCGTGATAATAAGTTTGCAGCATACATTAGATCAGGTCTTGTTGCTGTCAAATATAGTAAACCCCTACTATTCTTCTATATAGTCCTTCATCAGCCAACTCACTTCCATCCACCTTTTTCAGTTTCTCTCTAGTGGCCAAGGGAATGGAGACTGGTTTGCAGTCATCAAGTCCAAACTTATTAAGCAAGGATTTGGCATACTTGCTTTGATGAATAAATACCCCTTGATCGGTTTGCAGTATTCCCATGCCAAGAAAATGATGAAGGAGCCCAAGATCAGACATCTCATACCTCTGCATCATTTCTCTTTTAAATTCACTAAGCAACCTTTCACTGCTGCCAGTGTAAACAATGTCATCAACATAGATTGAGACAATGATCAAATTACCTTCCATGATGCACATGTGACACCTTGCATATATATCTTGCAAGGTTTTCAGTTTTACTGGAGTAGAGCTAGGTGAGGATTGTTGACTGTTATCACTATCAATATTCTCAGCTAACTCTCCAACTGTAGACTTTTGATGGCAGTGTTCAATATTATCGGGTTGAGCTGCAGCAAGGTCTTCTACAAAATTTTCACTTTCAACTTCACCTCCTTCAAGATTGAGAGACAAGTGGTTTTGGTTCATCAGATTTCTTTCCCAATTCCATGCTCTATCTTCACTGAAAATCACACTTCTTGAGAGAACAACCTTCTCTGATTTCAAATCATATACTCTATACCCCTTCTCACAGCTACCATATCCAACAAACACTCCCTTTCTAGTTTTGCTATCCCATTTCTACCTTAGTGATGATGGGATGTGAGTGTAGCACAAGCAACCGAAAACCTTTAGATGCTTGACTCCTGGCTTTCTTCCCGTAAATGCTTCAAATGGAGTCTTTTCAATGACTGATGTTGTATAACATCTATTCTGAATATACACAGCTGTATTCACAGCTTCTGCCCAGAAGATTACTGGCATTTCTTTCTCCAACAGCATGGACCTTGCCATTTCACAAATCGTTCTGTTTTTCCTCTCTGCAACACCATTCTGTTGAGGGGAGTATGCAACTGTTAGCTGCCTCTCCATACCTTGTAATGCACAGAATTCTTCAAACTCATTTGAGGTATATTCATCACCTATGTCACTTCTCAACTTCTTCAATTTATATCCACTTTGTAGCTCAACAAATGCTCTAAATTTCTTGAACACATTGAGTGCATTGGATTTGTTTCTGAGGAAGTATACCCAGCACATTCTTGAGTAATCATCAATGAATGTGATGAAGTATCTGTTCCCTCCCACAGATTCATTCTACATTGGTCCACACAGATCAGTGTGGATTAATTCCAGTGGATAACTTGCTCTCCACGCTTGCTCTTTGTCAAATTTCTCCCTGTGATGTTTGCCTGATGCACAGCCTGCACATACATCTTCTACTTCTGTCAGAACAGGAAGTCCACATACGAGCTCCTTCTGCTGCATCTTCTTCATGCTTTTAAAGTTCAAGTGTCCCAGTCTTCTATGCCATATCCAGGAGTCCTCAGTCACTGAAGCTTTCCTTGCTGCTGGTGTGATGGACTCAAGTGAAAGTGGAAAGCATCGATTTCCTTCCATGGTCACTATTGCAATAACATTGTTGAGGCTTTCATCATCAAATATCACTGCTTTGTTTCCTCCAAAGAGGATATAGTAACCATGCTCCATCATCTGACCTACACTTAATAGATTTTCATCCAATCCAGGAACAAACAATACCTCTTTTATATATCTTTTTCCATGCTGAGTTTCCACAACCAATGTGCCTTTTCCAGTTGCTTGCACAAGGTCTCCAGAGCCCATCTTTACCTTGCAGGTCACTGTTCTATCGATATTGATTAGCTCAGATTCTTTGGAGGTCATGTGGTTGCTGCATGCACTATCCACAAACCATACCTTTCTATCTTGCAAACTTGCAGAAAGGCAAGCATAGAACATGGTTCCAGTGGATACTCTCTCTTCTTTTGCATAATTTGCTAGTTGTTTGTGACTGTGACTTTCACAGTCTTTTGCAATGTGACCAAACCGATTGCATCTTCCACATCTTGGTTTTCCCTTGTGTCTGCACAGACCAAAATGTTGCTTTTGGCAGACTTGACACTGTGGCTTTACACTTGCTTGACTACTTCCCCAAGCAGTGTTGTTCCAGTTAAAGTTGTTGTAGGTGTTTAAGTTTCTGTTTGGAAAAGAATTTGATCCCTTCCTGTCTTGTGATTGCCATCTTTGAGAAGGTCTGCTATGAAAACCCTTGTGTGAGTTGTAGGCTTGATTGTTTCCAACCTTTAAGCTACTAAAGGCTTTCTTTGTTCCTGTTAGCTTATCCCTATCATCATGTAGATCCTCCCTCTTATCATAGACTTTAACAGAAGCAATGACTTCTTCTGCTCTCAAGACATCAAGATCTCGTGTCTCCTCAATGATTGACACAATGGACTTATATCTTCTGCTTAGACTCATTAGCAGTTTCTGCACAATTCTGTTTTCTGGTACATCTTCTCCTAATGATTTCAAGTTATTCACAGTCGCAAAGAACTTAGCTAGATATCCATCTAGGCTTTCATTTTCTGACATCTCAGGTATTCAAAGTCAGCTCTCACAGCTTGAAGTTTTACAGCTCTAACCTTTTTGTCTCCTCTGAATTCTCTGCTCAAGATGTCCCAAGCTCCCTTTGCAGTCTTCTCATTTCTTATGCGTGGGAAGAGGTCGTCTGTTAATGCTCCTTGTATTAGGCTTAGTGCCTTTGCATTCTTGATTTTATCTTCTCTGGATGTAGTGGATGTTCGCAATGTAGTTTGCTCAGCTTCACTCTCTTCATCGCCTGATCCCATTGCACCCTCAGGTGATTGATGAGATTGTATTCCAGCTTCTATTACATCCCATAGATCAAATGCTATGAGGATTGTCTCCATCTTTACAGCCCAAAAGTCGTAGTTTGTGCCATTGAACTGTGGAGTTCTTAAATCTCCTCCAGTAGAGCTTGATCCTACCATGATTTTGAGTAATTAATAGTTTAATCAATTTGTTTCTCACAGTTTATGCCCCTCTTAGGAATCAGTTTGCGAGCTTTGATACCATGTTTGTTTTTTTGCAGTATTTAGAAAAGAATTGTATTTAAGTTTCGCAGAGAAGATTGAGAAGAATTTTTTCTTCTCTTCATTAATGCAACAACTCTGCTTTTATACACATTGCATGTAACTGATTCCACTATCTTAGGAATCAAGATCATCTCATCCATCCATTAATGGAGGGTCACGATTCTTACACATGTAAGAAACGGTTTGTAACTGATTTGTAACAGAAAAAACAACTATAACTGCTATAACTGCCTTTAACTGTTTTAACTGCTGTAACTGCTTCTAACAGAAACTTCTTCTATTTCTTCATTCTTCTCGTTATAACCTCAGGATTTACTTCTGAAGTTTTAAAAGAAGTAACCAGCTTAACTTTCAACATCTTTGTCCAGTAATACATTTGTACCTTTGATGTCTCTGTGAACAATCCTGATTGCAGATTCTTCATGGAGAAATGCTAAACCTCTGGCTATTCCAACACATATCTTATATCTTGTTGGCCAATCC
>Ga0325411_1001599_pt1 | contig 25303 bp, 17 predicted proteins | sample PopdelMetagenome_13_FD_206181 | JGI IMG/M metagenome (GOLD analysis project Ga0325411, IMG submission 206181) | Populus deltoides microbial communities from Bellville, Georgia, United States - Xylem-PdIQD-R4 | ecosystem: Host-associated > Plants > Phyllosphere > Stem > Wood/Secondary xylem... | reverse complement strand
TGAGTACCAATTAAATATCAGGTTGCTTGTTTGAGGCTATTATAATCTCATAGAAATCAAGTCGAAACAAGTTATGAAAACGAATTTAAAATTAACCAAATATTAAAGGATAAAATTGATAAAAAAAACAAAAAAGATTCAATCAAAAGAAAAGAGAATTAGAAGATGGAATTTAAAAGAAGAAATTATTTGAGATTGTTATTAAATCATACCTAATGGGTCAACTTTCAAACCTCTTGACCTGATTCCTTGCCATCCTCAGGTTTAAAATTAACCCATATGAAAGTTTACTCTACATGACCAAGTTGACTTGACATGTCAAAAAACAATCTAGATGACTGGTAAAAGTGTGATTTGACTGTAAGAAAAAAGTTCAAGATGAGATTTTTTTTATTTGAATATTAAGACAATAACATATTAGATTGATTTGGACTTTGCGGCTTAACTTGCAAAACCTACAACTTTGGTCATGAACTTTATTGGATTTAGAATTTTTGTTTTTTAAACTATTTTTATTTAATAATAAGATAATAAAAATAGACACTTCTAAAAAATAAGCATTAACCAATTGTCAAGATATTTATTTAAGACTGTAATATTTTAATAAAAAATAAAAAAATCATGATAATTAATTTAAAATGAAAGATATAATTTAAAAAAAATGAAAAAAAAATAAAGCCATAAATACTTCCAATTCGAGGCACCATAAAGGTTTTCGATTTTTTTAGTAGAGATTATAAATGAACCGTAAAGTTTTCAAATCCTTGAGTATAATATAATGAGTTTTTTTTTTTTTAAATAGCGTATAATATAGGCCTATACCAATGGGACGCTGTCCCTAAGAATGATCAAAGTCTTAGGTGCAAGAACGTACTCTGTCCTTATGTGGAAACATCGTATCATCTACAAAATGTGAGGCTTCTGGGACCCAAATTTTACAAACCTTGTAGATCTTGATGGCCAGCCTAAAGCATAGGCACTCTGAGCATAAAATTCTTTTAACAGTAGTTACACAGTAGACATGGAGTACTTTGTAATTATTGTCTTAACAATGGCTGTGATGTATTCAATGATCCTTTATTATATTTGAAGTTGGAGTTGAAGAACTTTATTAATTTGCGATAACTTTTTTAAAATTCAAAACTACTGTGGGGCTAATTAGAAAGGTGCCGAACCAATCCATTTATGTTGTTGATAGGGTATAATCATAATCGGAGGAAAATTGTTTTGTTTTTGCCAAGTGACATAACCAACGGTTAAAAATCAAATCAAAACGAGTGTAGTGTTGAAAACCTCTCTCAACCAAGGGTTCCATATGAGAAATCTTATGATACTTGCAGAGCAGAGTAATTATTTATAATTATTTTTTATAATTCTAATATTAGGATTTCACTTCAATTGTCTTTTCAATTAATTCTATGTTTCTGTGTAAGATATCCCTTGTAACCGAAGAATGTTGCCTTTATACCTGGACAAAGTAATAAAGTGAACATTAGAAATATCAAGCATTTAAAACAAAGAGCTTTAAGAGATCAAAAAGCACTTTCATTTCATTTCATTTGAACATTCAATTAAAAAATGTTGTTTTCAAGCCTACAATATGGTATTGGGCAATTCTTCATCAATTAATCTTGTTCTTAATTGATGTAGCTAATTAAGTTTCCTCTAAGAGGTTCAAATTGACACTTACTTTGTATTCATTTGGTAAGATAGGATAATGTTGTACATGATGGCTTGGGCTAGCAAATTTAGTCGAGATCATGTCCTTTGATAATATTCCTTAAATTTTTTTATTGTCAAATTACGGGGTATCGTCATATTGGCTATGACAATGTTCTTTCATATGAATGATATCACTTTATTGGCTATGATATTTTTCATGGCTTATGCTACAAATCTCTTATTAGATTCTCTTAAAATATATTGGCTTTCTGATATGGATACAAACATGGCCAGTCATCAAACGTGGCCAACGTCTCCAGAATATGGGTACAAGAACATGGGTTCATGCAGGGAGTTCACGACTAGAGTGTTGCCACAGGAACGTGAGTTCATGCAGGAACATATAATTCATGCATTACTGCAGAGTGGACAACATGGTTTGTAGTAATGGATTAGTGGTGTAATTCCTTGTTAATTATTTGTCATTCTGTTTGTTAATTCTGTTTTCTTAATTCCTGTTATGTATGGCTATAAATGCCAATTGGTAATTTAATAAAACTATGCAGAAAATTAACCCAATTATCACGATTCCCTTCCCTGTCTTCCTTCTTCCTTCTTTCTCCTTAATTTAATTCTATCAGTGGTATCAGAGCAGGTTCTCATAACTTCAATCATGGATACTCGTGGCAAGTCAAATGTAGAGTTTCGCAACGAAGTTAATGAAGTCCTACTTCGACATGAGTCGAGTTTCGATCAAGTTAATGCTACACTTCAAGTAGTATTGACAGAGCTCCAAGATCTTCGCACTACCCGCAACCTCAGCAGTAATTCTCCTGAAATTAATCCATTTGCTAATGAAGAGTCTTCATGACAACAACCAACTCACTCTTAACCAGCTAACCATCATCAACATCACAATCTCAAGTTATCCTTTCCAAAATTTGGTGGAGATGATCTATCGGTTGGATTTACAAAGCAGAGCAATATTTTGAATTCCAAAACATTATGCCAAACCAGCAGGTTCAGTTAGCCTCTTTCCATCTAGAGGGCATTGCTTTACAGTGGCATAGGTGGTTGACCAAATTTCACGGGCCACTAACGTTGGAGGAGTTGACCAAGGCTATACAACAACGGTTCGGTCCAACAGACTATGAAGACCTATCGGAAGCTTTGACTCGTCTTAAACAAAACACAACTGTGACAGCATACCAAGAAGCTTTTGAGAGACTCTCACATCAAGTTGATGGTCTGCTGGAAAATTTTTTAATTGGTTGTTTTATTGCAGGACTTCGGGATGAGATTCGTTTGGATGTTAAAATCAAACAACCTCATACCCTGGCAGATACAATAGGAGAGGTGAGGTTGATTAAGGAACGAAATCAGTTGCACAAGAGAGCCCCTCTTCCAATAAGGGCAGGACCAATTCCAGTGATAACAAAAGCATCACTTAACCCACGGCTGGAGTGCTGGGGCCGCCACAAGGCCAAAGAATTAATTCACCTTTTTACAGGATTACAAATCAAGAGGCCAGAGATCGTAGAGAGAAGGGCTTATGTTACTATTACGATGAAAATTTTGTTCCAGGACATCGTTGCCAACGTCCATAGTTGTTTATGATTTGGGACTCTCCTGACTCCTGCACTAACGAGACTGCTAATGACCAGTTAGAAGTGGAGAATGAAATCATTCCTGAGATCTCTTTCCATGCCATGACTGGAACCGATCATCCACAAACTGTGCGTTTTATAGGGCAGCTGAGGAATAAGAAGGTAATGTTGTTGGTAGATGGAGGCAGCACTCACAATTTCATTGATGAAACTATTGTTTCTAAGTTTGGTTTGCCAGTAAACTGGGAGAAGAAATTTCAAGTTATAGTGGCTAATCGAGAGAAGATAGATTGTGTGGGGCAGTGTCTGACACTCACCATCAACATTGAAGGTTATCCAGTCACTGCTGATTTTTACATCCTTCTTGTGGCAACATGCCAACTCGTGCTTGGAGTGCAATGGTTGGAAACCCTTGGTCCTTTGGAGATGGACTATAAGAAGCTGACCATGTCTTTCACAGAAGATGGTGTATCTCATACTTTCAATGGAATCAAACCAACAAGCATCGCAGCCTTAACTGAAAAGGAACTTTATGGATTGCAGGGTGTTGGTTTTTTCTACCAAATAATACCAACTGCAAGCAATGTTTAGAAACCTTCTTATCCGCTTGACATGAGCTCACTTTTAGCTAAATATTCTTCAGTCTTTGCAGCCCCTATAGGATTACCACCCCCACAAATGCATAATCATCAAATTCCACTACAACCACAAACTATGCCAGCAAGTGTCCAACCTTACAGGTATCCTTATTATCAGAAAACTGAAATTGAAAAATGGTGCAAGAGCTGCTACAGACTGGACTGATAAGACCAAGCAATAATCCATTTTCCTCTCCTGTTTTGTTAGTGAAGAAGTCGGATAGAGCATGGAGGTTCTGTGTAGATTACCATGCTTTGAATGATATTACAATCAAAGATAAGTATCCTATTCCGGTGATTGATGAATTATTAAATGAACTTCATGGATCAAAAATTTATTCAAAATTGGATTTGCGTTCCGGTTATCATCAAATACGAGTACGCGAGGAAGATGTTCCTAAAACAGCTTTTCACACTCACGAAGGTCATTACAAGTTTGTAGTGATGTCGTTTGGCCTTACCAATGCGCCAACAACATTCTAAAGCCTCATGAATGAGCTTTTTTGCCCTCATCTTCGAAAATTCATCTTGGTGTTCTTTGACGATATTCTTGTATATTCAAAATCATGGGAAAACCACCTTATACGCAAACTGTACTTAATATATTGTCCACTAACTCCTTGTTTGCAAAGAAAGAGAAATGTTGCTTTAGAGTTTTACAGGTGGACTACCTGAGGCATCAAATTTCTGCACAAGGGGTATCAGTTGATCCCAAGAAAATTCAAGCAGTACTGGATTGGTCGAAACCAACAACTGTGAAAAGGATGCGTGGCTTCCTCGGGTTGGCTAGATATTATTGTAAATTTATACATCACTTTGGTGAATATCAGCTCCTCTAACACAGCTCTTGCATAAAAATGGCTTCCATTGGACAGGTAGAACAGAACAAGCCTTCAAACAACTCAAAGAGGCATTAACGACACCACCTATTTTGCGCCTTCTTGATTTCACCCAACAATTTGTTGTGGAATGTGATGCAAGTGGAATTGGTCTGGGTGCCATTCTGACTCAGAATAATCAACCAGTGGCATATTTCAGTAAAGTGTTATAAGGGTCAGCCTTAGCATTATCCACCTATGAAAAGGAAATGTTAGCCATCGTCAAAGCTGTTAAGAAATGGCATCCTTATTTGCTGGGGAAGACGTTTACTGTTCGCACAGACCAGAAGAGTCTTAAGTATTTGTTGGAACAACGAATTACTACTCCTACTCAGACACGGTGGCTGCTAAAGTTGCTTGGTTATGATTACAAGATTGAATATAAACGAGGGCTTGAGAATCAAGGTGCAGACTCCTTATCCCGTGTCGTTGAATTCTAATTTTTGTCTCTTTCTTTACCCTTGGCAGATTGGTGGTCCTTGCTGCAACATGAGGTCCTTGAAGATCCTTTTTATCAAAAGTTACTACAGTAGGGATCTTCTTCACTCAATTAGTGCTTACAGCTGTAGGATGGTATATTGTTTAAGAAAGGCAAGGTTTTCTTGAATCCCGTTTCTCCCTTCATTTCTAAGCTATTAGCCTATGGTCATTTATCTCCAGTCGGTGGCCATTTTGGATATCACAAGACTCTTGCTCGTATTAAACACAATTTCATTTGGGTTGGCATGCGTGGGATGATTAAAGACTACTTGAAAGAATGTGATGTCTGTCAAAGATTCAAGAACGATTGCATGAAACCGTCAGGCTTGCTTCAACCTTTGCCAATTCCTACCAGAAAATGGACTGATATTTCAATGGATTTCATCGAAGGTTTGCCATCCTCTAACGGGAATTCTGTTATCATGGTTGTTGTCGATCGTTTGACAAAGTATGCACATTTCGTAGCATTAAAACACCTTTTTTTTGCTGCAACCGTGGCTAAAGCTTTTATCACCAATGTGGTTTGCCTGCATGGAATTCCAATGTCAATTGTTAGTGATCGTGACAAGGTGTTTCTCAGTTCTTTTTGGCAGGTGTTGTTCCAATTACAGGGTACTCAACTATGCAATAGCTCAAGTTATCACCCGCAATCCGATGACCAAACTGAAGTAATGAACTGCACCTTGGAGCAATATCTTCGTTCCTTTACTAGTGATCAACCAAGAAAGTGGATGGAATGGATTTCATGGGCAGAATACAGTTACAACACTGCTACTCACTCATCCACCAAATTAACCCCCTTTGAAGCTATTTATGGAATTCCACCTCCAACTCTGTTGACGTATGTTCCAGGTACTTCTCGTATTCAAGCAGTGGATGAGTGTTTACGTGATCGCGATGCCATTTTAAAAGACTTAAGTCATAATCTTCAGCTGGCTCAGAATCACATGAAGTGTCTAGCAGATCAACACTTGCGTGATATCTATTCAATGTGGGGGATTTTGTGTATTTAAAGTTGTAGCCTTACAGGCATACTTCTGTGGCCCTACGCTTATCTCAGAAACTTTCTCCCCGTTTCTTTGGTACCTATTAGATTATTGGCAAAATTGGTCCGGTTGCCTATAAATTGTCATTACCCGCAGGATCTCAAATCCATAATGTGTTTCATGTTAGTTTGCTGTGAAAAATCACGGGCCAGGTATTCAGGCTTCCCCACAGCTTCCCTTGAGTTCTAATGCCTCTACTTGTCTTCCAGAGCCTGAAGCAATCTTGGATCGCAGAACCATTCGTAAGGGAAATTATCGTCCCAAGTTTGAAATTCTAGTTAAATGGAAGAATGATCATGTAGAAGATGCAACCTGGGAGAACGAGTAGCGTTTTAGTAAGTCTTATCCTTCCTTCATCCTTATGGACTAGGATTCTTAAGTGGGTGGGAATGATATGGATACAAACGTGGTCAGTCATCAAATGTGGCCAACGTCTCCAGAATATGGGTACAAGAACGTGGGTTCATGCAGGGAGTTCATGACCAGAGTGTTGCCATAGGAACGTGGGTTCATGCAGGAACATATAATTCATGCATTACTCCAGAGTGGACAACGTGGTCTATAGTAATGGATTAGTGGTGTAATTCCTTGTTAATTGTTTGTCATTCTGTTTGTTAATTCTGTTTTCTTAATTCCTGTTATATATGGCTATAAATGCCAATTGGTAATTTAATAGAACTATGCAGAAAATTAACCCAATTATCACGATTCCCTTCCCTGTCTTCCTTCTTCCTTCTTTCTCCTTAAATTAATTCTATCACTTTCTTCTTTATAAATACTTCTCTAAAGTTGATCATCAATAAGGTGGTATCATGTTGCTCGTTTTATGAGGTGGAAGATTTGGTTTTATATAGGAGAAATGTTTTTATCCTTAAGTATTGCTTAATAGAAATGCTCTAATCAATTTTAATAGGTCATTATCAATCAAGTGTACATTGAAGCTTTCTTATACCTTGTTTATGGTTAGTGCAAGCCAATTTAGATAAATGGTTTCTTATACCTATCCAACACCTTTATACAAACTCTTAGAGATATTTCCATATGGTTAGTGCAACCCAATTTAGATAAATGGTTTTCTTAGCTAGTTTTCTCTCATAAAATCCTGTAAAGTTGAATCATATCCGCTTTTTTTACAACCTACTAAGAGCTCATATACCTTGTGCTGGCACTGGATCATGAATGGTTATCTCACTTTATATTGTCCTACTATTTTTTGGAATCAATATGTACTTAAACAATGTGGGCATTTAGTACCTCAACTAGGTTTAATCCAATAATGAGGATTTTTTACTTTACTCAATAATATTTTTAAGTAATGATAACTTAAAACCTTCTTGGTTAAGGATGGTGAGCATAATTCTTATCTGTCAACCAAAAATGTTTGAAGCCTCATCTACAAATAGGTTCCAAGTTGGCCTAGTGAGTGGTGTTGAAGTTTTATCTTTCTCCGTGGGCTTATTGAAAGAGCATTAAGCTTTGAAGACAACAAATACTTATGCCTTGATATTTAGTCTTAGTTAGTACCAAAGCCTAAACTCTTTCAACTCAATAACCCACTTGATAATCCTCCTAGAGGTATTTTTGTGCAGGATTTTATGAATGGATGATTGGTCAAGATTGTCACTTAGTTTGCCTAAAAGTAGGGTTTGATATTTTTTTGTTGTATTTATCAGGGCAGTGAGAGTTAATTTTTCTACCTATAGATATTTTTATTTCCAATATTATAAAGAGTTTTACTAGTGTAATAGATAGAGTTTTTATTTCTCATTCCTCTCAAACTAGTATATCATTGACAACCATGTCAACATCTCCTAACTATAGAAAAAGGTCTCTGGTATACCTTGGTTAGAATAAATTTTTTAAAGAGCATAAGAGCACATTCAACTCCTCAAAGACCTTTTAGCATTTTGCTATCCATTTAAAATTATATTATTCTTGAGAGTTTCAAAGAAAGGCAAGAAATATTCCTTCGAGTGAAATATAAATTGATTGAAAGCAATGATTTTACGTACAAGTCTCTAAAAATTATTGATCGACTAGAAATATGAGATGTCAAGGATGACTCAAACCTTTTTTTTTCTTATTAGATTGTAAACCCCAATTACTATTAAGAAATCCTAGAAACTTGTCCTTTAAATAGAGAAGGCACACTTTGGAGGGGTTCAACTTGATATGATACTTATGAAGAACAAGAAAAACCTACTGTGGATCTTGAAAATATTCCTCAAAACTCATGCTTATGAATAATATGTCATCAATATAAGTGTCTATATATTTTGTCTAGTTGGCTTTTGAATACTAGAACGACCACCCTCTGATAAGTAGTCTCAATATTTTTTTAACTTGAAGGGCATTGGTTTGTAATAATAGGTCTTTTAATCAATGATGAAGGAAGTCTTCTCCTTATCATCTAAGTGTTATTAGAACTCAAATGGAGAAAGAAATTGGCTTGTAAGATGGTTCCCATAAATGATGTCATTGATGTGGTTATGGAAAACTTCTACTAAAATTGTTTCATTCTTAGGATGAAATGTATTGAACTTGTAGAAGGGTGTTATATTCTTGAAATACAAGGGCCTATAAAATAAAAAAAGATATCTAAACCAATAAGGGACCCATTGCTAATTAAGTTAGTACTTACCGAGGAGATGACCTTGAGAAAGTGTGAGCTAAGAGGTTGCTATTTGTGTGTTTTGAAGAATAAGATATATACAATCCTTTTATCTTGGGACTCTAGGGTATTTATATAGCCTTGACCTCATGTGATTTTTTTAGATAAGAATATTAAAAATAAATTGTATTAGTTTATAGTTTTATATTATAAGACATATGAGCCTAAAACAATATTAGACCATTATAAAAAGATGATATTCAAAAGTGTGGAATGTCCTTAGAGATAAACAACTATTGAATCAGTTATGAGATTACCACATGTCTAGGACACGTGATCCACAAATATACTAAAAGACATGAGAGATTTTCTATAGCCATGGACACACTCACTATTCATTGCAATAGTGGAGTGACGTCTAAGGCCTTGGCAAGAAAAAAATGATTGTTTTGATTCAGGGGTGTTTTGGTCTTTTTACATGGTTAATTAGTCATTATTGATTTGTTTTGAGTTATTTTTGTCGCTTCGTCTTTTAATGCATAGTGTAAGAACTAAAATACCCTAGAATAAAAAAAAAACTAACATTGCTGGATAAAGGGTGTTCTGGTATTTTTACTTCTTAATTATACAATACACTTACACAATTGTCTTAAGGTACACAAAAATAGACCATGTAAACAAGGGCGTTGACATCTTTTCCTCAAAGTGTTTTTGTAATGACTGGGATTGGTCATAGATGATATAGTAATTTAACATTTAATTAGTATTTTTTATTTAAAAAAATGTTGGCATGTGGGAGGTGCCACACATTTTAGGTGGCGCGTGTAGCGCTTTCTAGTGGTGGAAAGTTGTCTCATGCTGTCTCATTTTATGCTTTGCCATGTACTCTTTCTTTATGGCCGGTGCGTGTCATCTAAAGGTAGCTGGTTTATCGCTGATAGCCGTTTCTCTGTTTTTTTCCCCTTCATTTCTCTTACCTACATGGAGAGATGCGCTCTGGTCCCTATTTGTATTGCCTTTTCAGGTTCAGTTATTTGAGTTTTGATTGTTTATTTTTGTCATTTTCTCTTTTGCTAAAGTTTTATGATTTTTCAATTTAATCCTTTAATTATAATTTCTATATATAATATTTTTCAGTTCAGTCTTTCTACTTTTGATTTTGTTCCTTTTACCTGTTGTCAAAGTTTTTATACTTTTAATCTTATCATTCAAGTCAATTTTATGATTTTTTTTCAATAATAATAAAAATTTAAATTTAGTCCCTTTTCTTTTGATTTCTTAGTTTTTTTTCCTTGGTCTTTTTATCAATGTTTTTATGGTTTTCAATTTTATCATTCAAAACAAATTTATGGCTTTTTTTTTACATAATAATAATAATAATAATAATAATAATAATGATAGTAATAGTAATAATAATAGTAGTAGTAATTGTATAGTCATATTATTAATAATAACGATACTAATAATAATAGTAATATGCTATTAATAGTGATAATAATGGTAATAATAGTGGAAATGATAATTGTTTATTATGATTATAATGGTGCTAATGATAGCAATGATAATCAAAATAACAACAACAACAATAACAATGATAGTAATGATATTAGTAATAATACTACTAGTAATAATAGTGATAATAATAATTGTAATAAATAATAGTATTAATAATTTTATCATTAAAAATAAATTTATAATTTTTGTTATTTCAACAATAACAACAACAACAATAATGATGACAATGATGACGATGACGACGACGACGACAACAACAACAATAATGATGCTAATGGTAATCATTAATATATATATATATATATATATATATATATATATATATATATATATATTTTAAAATTCAAAATATTAATTCAACATACTTGATTTCAATTTAAATCTAAAAATAAATTAACTTCAAATTATGCAATACAAATATAATGTAAATATCTAAACATAATTTCGTGGATTTAAAATAATTTTAGTATGCAACTAGACCTAGGTGTGTAGCTTTTGCTTGTGTATATCCATCTATGTATATATGTTTGGGAGAGAAAAAATGATAGAGAAAGTACAAGAAATGAAATTTTCATGGACTTAAAAGTTAGATGTAGATCCTCTCTTTAACACTATTCTTGCATATCACAGTTTCTGCAACTCAATAGAAGACAACTTTTGATTGTCATACATATAAATATGTGGTCAAATGAAGAGGAGTACATGACACTTGGTTTGTTGACCCAATACTATGGTTACCTATAAGAGGGTACTTGGGCTCAAAATCATTTTCTTAGTGTTCATTTTTATTCTTCTTAATGAAAGTTGAAAATGTAATGGCTTTGGTGTGACATCTCTAATTTCTAAATCGATTTCTTACTTTATGCTTAGTCATGGTTAATAAAATACCAGGGTAGATTTTTTTTCTAGTAATAGTTCACTATCAATTAGAACGGTCGACTGGATACTACTAAATTTCATTGGTGTTATTAATGATCAAACAAATGGTCAACTAATTTGATTGACTGAATTAGACAAAAGACAATTTCATTGCTCCTTAAATAAATCGGTTGACTGGATCATTTGGTAATCCTAAACGGTTAATTGGTTTATACAATACATCAGATATCAGTTTTATTTTAAGACTAATCATATCTTTACAACAAACATATATCAATCAACACAAAACTAATCCAATAATTTTGGATCAATACTCAACTCAAATGAGCCCTTACTCATTCATTCATTTATCCTTATATCAACTCTCATTTTTCATTGAATTCATGTTAACAACAAATGCAAATAACATATACTAATAATTGACATGCATTGAACTAATTGGAAATTACACACACACACACACACACATAACATCCGAAATGAGTTATTTCTTTACATACCATTACTAATGTAGTATTTAAAACTTACATATTTTAGTTACATAACACAATAATTATAAGAGTTACAATACAAATGCTTGACTACACACAATTGAGAGGAATTCCCACCTATCAACTACAACAAAAGAATAATAATTGGAAGTCACTCCTGGGAATCCAATAAAGAACCTAAAATAAAGATCAATATTTCATTACCAAAAAAATCTCTGTTATTACAAAATACTTTAAAACTCCTCAAAAACTACATTATTTTATGCAACTTTCCTTCGACTTCATTTCCATTCTTATTGATTGAATAAAATTCCCATAAGACCCTCAGTGGTCGATCACTTTGGCATTCCCATTTCAAAGCCATTAACTCCGGTAATCGAAACTCGATACCAATCAATTCGGTCAACCCTCATGATTACCAAACCTTTTGGCATCCCTATTCGAAAGCTATTCAATCTAGTAATCCTAACTAGATACCAATCAATTCGACTAACCCTCATGGTTGCCAATCATTTTAGCATTCTCGCTCGAAAGCCATTTAATCCAAAATAGAACAAACATAGTAAACTCGAAACATGTCGACTGGAATATGGGTGAGAAATCTAAAATGACCAAAGGTCCTGAGCAACATGAAATTTGTTTCACTTTGTTCTATTTCTTAAAATAGTGTGAGTTATACCAGTCATTCTAGTTGAAACGTAATGAAATTGATAACCTTCAACATGATATTGGGTACAAAGGGACTAGTTTATATATTGTGACTAAGTCTTAGAATAAGGACAACAACCTTAGATTGTAAACTAGGTCTAGCTTTTAAAGTTTTTTTTCTTCAAATGAACATAGTTGCGGCAATATCAATACTAAAAACTGATATATATTATACTTATTTTTATCTAATATAGATATTGCACTTATAGGAAGACCAAATTGCATGGCAACATCCTTGAACATAGATGTCATCTCCTTAACATATAAATAGAAATGATATGTAATAGAGATATTATACTTAAAACTGATATGTATTATATCTTGGATGATCATAATTTTAATACTTATTTCAGCACTTACAATGGATAACATGTGTATAACAATAAAATTTAATTTTGATATGGTCTTTCATAACCAATAAGTTGGTACATATGTATGGCCCTTTTAATTTTGAGATCTCAAATAAATCATAATTCCTATGATACTTCAATGTAAATACCATTTATAGTTTGGTGCATGCATACATTGTAACTGCATATAAATTGTTAAACATTACACCTTCTATTATAAGGAATTTGCTATAAACCACCCTTAACTATATTATTACTTCAGACTTATTTTGGAATGTTTATCTTACCTCCAACTTAATACTTAAGCCTTAATTCCTACGATTTAAAGTCCAATCATTGCATGTCATTTTAGTAGCCCCACTAGCATCCTTAACTTTAGGAATGAGAGGTCCTATGAGTTGGTTTATTGGATCAACCAACTCATTTTCTTCAACTACATCAACATCATGATCATTCACCTCACCACTTGGTTTAGATTTGTCATAACCAAATGAAGTAGTTGTCATCTAGTGGAACTTTCCTATCTATAATTTCAGGTTTTAATGTTAGGTTTATTGCATCAGTAATTATCCCAGATGGACCAATTATATGTGATGATTGTGTGGTGTTTTAAGTGTGACTTCTGACCCGAGTAAACTCCATACTAGATGAGTATTCTCATTTAGGTCTATTGTTCAAGTAATGCTCTAAAATCTACCATCCTTTTTCGATGACCAACCCAACTAGAGAATTCAAACTAACATCATTAAAAATTAGCATAACAATTTGGGTGTTCCCCAACTTGCATCCTCTAAATAATGTCAACTATAATTGCATTATAATTCCATGCAATGCCTCCACATATTACTTTTTTTAACAAGTGAAATGTCTAATCTAGTAGTAAGGAACATGTTAGTTCCTGCATTGAAAAAGATATCATTATTGGTATCGACAATAATACCACCATAATGACTTAACAATCACATATTAGAAGACCTATTTTGTAAAACAACAAAACTTAATGCTATCATAAAACAACCTTGCAAATTGATAATTAACAAAACTCTAATCCATACAGATTGTACTCAATATAAGCAATTTATCAACTCAATTGGTGTAATTTATGCATAATTAACATAATTTATGCCTAATTGATATAAATTAAACTAAACTTTAATGTAATTAATTAAACTCTAACAACAACACTCATTCATCAAATTTCTCCCTAAATGACATAATTTAGCAACTTAATTGATGTATTTTATATCTAATTAACATAACTAATAGTTTATTTATACAAAATCAACAAAACCTTAACCCTAACATAATCAACAAAACTATAATTCATCAAATTTCTCCTTAAATGACATGTTTTATCAATTCAAACCCTAACCCTAACATAGTCAACAAAATACTAATTCATCAAATTGCTTATAAAATAACATAATGTAACAACTCAATTAATGTAATTTATAGATAATTAACATAATGTATAAATAATTTAAGCAAAATCAACAAAACTCTAAATTGACCAAAAAACCCTAACCCTAACATAATTAAACAAAACCTAGTTTATCAAATTTATTCTAAAATTATGTAATTTAGTAACTCAATTGATGTAGTTTATAGATAATTAAAATAATTTATAGTTAATTTAAGCAAAATCAATAAAACTCTAAATTAACCATAAAATCATAACCCTAACATAATAAAAATTTTACATAAAAAACAAAATAAATAAGGGAATACGTGGATCATACCTAAAATTGGTGATGAAAGTGGTGGAAAGAGACAAAAGGAAGAAGCAAGAAGATGAAATGAGCTTTTGTCATGATGAAGGGAAGAAACAAGTATTATGTCATGGTGGAGAGAGAAAGTGTGGTATTTTCAGGTGAGGGAGGTGGTGAAGAAGAAAAAAGAAAAAAAAAAGGGAAAGGGGGTATTTTTTTAATCTAATGGTTGCGACAACGTAAAAAATGCTGTCAATAAATTTTTTAAATGTACAAATGATGCTACCATAACAAAAAAGAATTCCATTTTCCCAACTAAGTTTCTAATATTGCTATATTCCTAAAACAATTTTGCAGGTGTGTTATTTTGAAAAACAAAATATTCTAGCATGTATAGATAAATAGCTTTATAATTACATCTCAACATATAGTTAGCTTTACATTTTGAGTAAAATAACATGGTGCATTATATTTAGAGTCATACCAATGTTTTCTATTCTTTATATAAGTGAGATTGGATCATAATAATTTGATTAAATCAAGTTACTATATTTTATTTTTTATTTTATTTTGTTCATTCTCACCCCTCTCTTTCTTTTCATTTTGTTTATTTATTTATTTTCTTCTAAAAAGAGTACTTAAAATTATGATAATTGTTTCCAATCGTTTGAATGTTTTTTTATTTGAGAGAGTTATGCTACCGGTTTTTTTAAGGAAAATTAAAGTTATAAAAGTTTTATGGAATTTAATTTGTCTTCTAAGTAGATGAAATGATAGGTTGTTTTTTGAAAAACTAATTTCCACCATTATGATTGCCAAAATCCTTTTAAATAGAAGGTTTGAAGTTTTACCACTATTGCCTTTTATATAATTTAATTGTAATAGAAAAATAATAATTGAAAAAATAATTAGTCATGTTTGGTAGAGGATTAACGGGTAAATATAAACCCTTTATTAAATAGCATAATTCCCAACTGAAAAATAATAAATTAACAGGACAATTATTATGACCAGGGGTTAAAATTCTCAATTAATTAGCATAACACATCAGGCGAAATAAAAAATAAATCTTTACACGAGAGATACAGATGGTCGGAGATTTGATAGAAATAACATGTGAAACATTTAAACTAGTGGCATTGTGATAAATAGATGAGTAAATTGTCTTCCCTCCTTTTTATTGAAGGCCATCAGTATCAAGTAGAGAGGGAGAGAGTTATGAAAACTCTTCTTTTCTTCTTCTCCTTTCTCAAATCAGATGAGATGAAATAGTGGTGATTTCATATGATTCACATATATAAAAAAATTGTTGCTTGAAAATCCTAGAGAAAAGTTGGAGGATTTGTTGAAGAGAGAAAGCTTGGAAAGTGAAAGAAAGAAGGATTTTTGATCTCTTTCATTAAGAACTCAATAACTAGAGATAAATTAGTAAAGGTAATGAGTTTAATTTCAATTAATTTCTTGAATTTGGTGGGTGGAATGAAAAGCACCAAAATTTCAAATTCTAGGGTTTATATTTGAAGTATGGAATTGGTAGTTGTAGTTAACCTTTGGTTGATTTGTGTGAGAAATTGTGTAATAGGAAGTAAATTGAAGAAAATTGAAACCAATTATAGAATTTAAGACATTAAAGTGTCCGACCATGGTTGAGAATTTTGAGGGATTTAGAAATTTGACTAAATTGTGTTGATTATAATGTTTTAATGATGTTGGGGATTCTTGGGATTGGTTTTGAATATTGTAATATGGATTGCTAAAAGTTTGAGTTATTGTTGTTATACTTTGGGATAATGAAAATGTGGAAAATTGATTAAATTTGTGTATTTTGGATGTGATGATGTTGATTTATAGATCTAAGTTGATTGTGAATCTTGTAAATGAGTTGGTATGTGATTGAACTATTGTTGATTTGGATTGGGAAGGTTGGGAATTTCCAAAATCCAAGTATAGGATAGTTTAAATCTAATGCCTACCATGGATTGTCATTGAAAAAAAGTTTAGACATTTAGATATTGAAATAGGTTGATCAAAAGTTTAGACCTTGAGTTTAGTTGACGAAATAGTTAGATATTTAATTGGATTATATAAATGGTTGACGTAAGGCATGGATATTGAATCATATTATAGAAAATAGTTGCATGTGATGTTTAGACATTTAATTGGGATATGAAATTTGTTGATGAAAAGTTTAGACATTGAACATAGAGGTGAAATGTGAGGACATTAAATGAACTACAAAAATAAATGATAAGATGTTTAGATATTTAAAATTAATGTGAGCACGTATGATGATGTGAATAAGTAAGTGTGGTAAATGGACCAAAATGCTTGGATACTAATTCAAGATGTATTGTAGGAAATTTCAAAAGGGAATTGAAAGTGGGACTCATAAAGGAGCACATTCTGCAGAAGCTCCAGGTAGGTGTTAATCACCTTCCTTATTTTATTTTAAGAAATGTTTTTATTTAATTATATAAATATGAATATGATGTGAGTAAGTGAATGACAAAGTGATGAATCGTAAGAAAAAGAGAAATCGATGGAAGTAAGTGATTGAGAAATAGAGGTGAGTATATGAATATGATTATGATGTGAGGAACAAGTGTGGCAAAATGATGAGTAAACAAAGTACGATGTAAGAACGTGAAAATTATAAATAAATGAAATACAATATGCAAACGTGGAATAAGGAGTAAAATTAAGTATGTTATGTGAATGTGAAAATGATACCTTATAAAAATATGTCGTTGGGTCAAGAAAATAGTATCAAATGAAATATGCCTTCAAGGTGGGAAAATGATAGCAAATGAAATATGCTCTGGGAAAATGATACCTTTTTAAATATTTCTTTGGGGAAGGAAAATGATTTGTAACTAGTTGATCACAAAGAAGGAGACTATAATGAGAAAATATATCAACCGCAATGGCAGGGACTTCAATGTCAAAATAAGTTGGTTGTAATGTCAGGGACTAATTGGGGAAATCTAATTCGATTGCATGAGCAGGGGTACGTTGAGCATTTGGGTTGGCTGCATAAGCAGACATAAGCTTGGATTATTTTAGAAATCTAAGTCGGCTACAATTGTAGGGTTTATTATGAATATTCAGACAATGGTGGAGAGTAAAAATGTCTTAAAGGATGATATCATGACTACATAAATGAGTCAATGAATATGGTTGATGTAAAATATAGATTATAAATTGTCAAAATTGATTGATAAGAATAGGGTTGATGTAAGTATAGGCCACAAGAATGGTAATACATTGATGAATGCATAATAGATGTAAAGTATGAGTTACGAGTACTGAAATATAATAATGAAAATGATGGAGTGGATACATAGACCTAATGATTATTGGAATTGAATAATGAATTTAGACGTCTTAAAGCATGGACCATGATTAAGAAAATGATTTGATGAATCCCATGATTAAGTTAAGGCTTGAGTTAAGGATATTAAATTGAGTAAATGAATAGGGTCATCCTTATACATAAGCCACACTTATTGAATGGGGTTAACAAACAAATAAAAGAAATAAAGTATGAATTAAATATATTGATTAATGTTAATAAACACATAACCGAAGTTAAGTATGAGTTAAGTTTATTGATTAGGGTTAATGAACCCATAACCAAAGTTAAGTAAGAGTTCAATGTAATAATCAAGATTTAAGAACCTATATTTAGGTCAAAATCTGAACTATGAGTATTGGATAGGATTGATATAAGCCACATACAAAAGATATTGAAACGATTCTACGAATAGGGTTAACATAATGCATGAGTTATGATCATTGGAATGAGTAAATGAATGTTTAATTGATATAAACTACAAGCTAGGGATATTAAAATAATTTGACAAATGCAGTTAACTTAAAAGTATGAGTTATGATTAATTGAAATGAAATATTGAACATATAGTTGACAAGATCTTGATGCATACATAAAGGTGGTAGCCTAATGTGTATAATATAGGATAAGGAAGCTTATCGATTGATAATGAGAATACAATGAATTGGAAATTTGGTAGAGATTTAATATGCTTATAAAAGCTACCTAGGTATTGGTTTAGTGAGTTGAATGTGATTTGGGTTGTTGTTGTTGTATTGGGTTGTTGTTGTTGTTTTTATATGTGTTAATGCAAGTTAAAATTTTGGGTAAAGCCTTGTATAAGGTAGACTCTGGTAAAATTTTTTTTAAATAGATAAATTCTTTAATATGGATAAATTCTTTATTCTAAGAGGTTACTTTTCTAAAATGACATTCATTAATTATGTAACCCTGGGAAAAATAATAAATAAATAAAAGTGAAGAAATTCATGCATATGATTAAATAAAAACAGAAATTCAAAAATTTTTGAATATAAATTTCAGGGCGAAATAATTTGAGACATTATAATAAACCCAGTACTGTTGAGGGTTGAATTTAATTGAAGAGAATAATACACTTAAAGGAAAAAAGGGGTTTAAATGCAAATAAGAAAAAATATAGAGTATAAATACTCTCTCCTCACCAAAAAAAAATCTGTAGGAACCATAAAGAGAGAAAATAGGGAGTTTTATACCCATTCTCGAGAAATTAAGAGAGAAACACTAAAATTTCAAGAACCCATCCAAGATTAAGAGCTTAAAGATGGGATAAACCCTTGAGAGCAAAGGATTACCAAGAAATTGAACAAGAAGAAAAGACAGGAGGGAAATTGAACAAGAAGAAAAGAAAGGAGGGAGTTGAAAATCTTCAACTGGTTGAAGATCAAAATCTTAATTTGTACTAGGTAAGGTATTCTGAACATGATCTTAAAAAATTCATTTTTAAATTCGATAAAGAATGGATGCTTTGATATTGAATCATAGGTTAGGGTTCTTAAACATAAATTGGGGAAAAAGTACCTATTGTTGAGATTAAGTTAATTCATGTGTGTGGTATGTAGTTTATGAAAATATTGTGTGAAGGGGAGGGGGATACAACTCTGGACAGACTTATCTCCTAACTTTTGATGAGATTTCGGATAGGAGGATGAGGGAATTAAGATCTGGTTCCTCATAGAAATTGTAGATTTGAATGTTAGCTAACCAAGGAAACTGGTCTTGCTCAATTTGGAAATGTAGAACTCCAGTTATGGGTTACCAACTGAGACTAAGTCGTGATTGATTATGTAGAGTAGTAGGACTAATTAGTAAATGAACAATTTTGACTGTCTTAGAGGCAAAACTAGGTTCTCCTCCTATAGAGAACTAGTAGCCTCGTGTCTTAGCTTTCCAACGAGATCAATCTCAGTTAAAATGGAGTTTTAGAACTTTAGATATAGTTAAAAATCTAATGAGTGTTCAGATAGTAACAATTGAAAATTGGACAGTAACAGTTCAAAGTCAAACAATAACAGTTCAAAGTCAGATAGTAATGGTTGGAAAAGTCAGACAGTAACAGTTGGAAAAAATCAAACAGTAACAGTTCAAAATCAAACAGTAACAATTCAAAGTCAAACAGTAACGTTTGGAAAAGTCAAATAGTAACGGTTGGAAAAGTCAAACAGTAACAGTTCAAAATCAGGTAGTAATGGTTGGAAAAGTCAAACAGTAATAGTTCAAAGTCAAATAGTAACAATTCAAAGTCAGACAGTAACAGTTGGAAATTGAACAGTAACAGTTCAAAGTTAGACAGTAACAGTAGACTTTCACGTGAATACTAGAAATAAGAATATAAAAGAATTGAGTTATATGAACACTTGTATATTGAGATATTAACTCTGAAAATATACATGATATATGAATGTATGTTATTATGAGGAAATGAACATGCATAGAAAGTAACATATGAGTAATGGATGAATATGATTCTTTATAATATCGGCTTGAAAGAATCATAAACAAAAAAAAACTTCATTGTGATTCAGGAGGAGCAACCAGGATTGGATCTACTATTAGGGGAGGTCGCGAGACAAACGAAGCAGGTGCGTGATTTTCCCTCCTATTTACACTTATACAATTTAGAATCCTTCTGGTGAATGCAATTATAAGAAATATTGTGTTCAATGTAAATAAAGCCTAATGTATTTACAAGATTAGCTTCGGCTAATGGCATCCGTGATAGGATTGCCGAGATATGATCTATATGATTAGCTCCGGCTAATAGCATCCGTGATAGGATTGCCGGGATATGATCTATATGATTAGCTCCGGCTAATGGCATCCGTGATAGGATTGCCTGGAAATGAATTACAAGATTAAACCTTACAAGGTCACCCAGTTTATGCAAGTAAATAAGATTATTCAATTAAGAATATACAAATGAGTGTTAATTGGGTTAAAAGATTTACAAGCAAAATATAAGTTCTTTGTTAGAATTCTCATGGATTTGATAGAAAGTTAATACTTCATTCGTATTCATTACATGAGCATAGATATATTCTTTATCAACATAATGGTATGTTTATTTATGTAATAGGTCCATCAAACATTCAGGAAGATCATTAGTTTAAGACTTTATTTTGTGAAGCTTATGTAAATATTTAACTTAAAATAAAAGGGAATTAACGTGTTTATATAGTATACTTTTGTGCAAACCTTGATGTATTTATAAAGGTTCAGCTTAGCATGTAGTATTTTTAGTTATCTTGTAATTAACCATTTTGAAATATTTAAGAACACTTCTTATATTGTAAATACTTTTTTTGCATGTTAGTATTTCTTTTCCTTTAAATTTTATGATATGATGTGTTGGATCATGTTCATATTGAACTTACTTGTAGGATATATATATATATATATATATATATATATATATATATATATATATATATATATATATATATATATATTGTGTGGATTGTATGAGGTGTGGAATTATGATGTTTGATATAAGATCCGGAATTAAAGGACCTTGTGATGATGGGTTGATTAAGTAAACTGATAGTGATAACTTGGGATGTCCTAAATGCAAACAAAACTCTGCTGATTGTTGGAAAAAAAAAATTACCCTCAAATAAAAAGGATATGTTGGAATCTTTTAACATTGATCGAGTTGTACAATTGAACTATTACAAATTAGTAATATGAGGATAAAGACATATATTAATATTTCCTCTACCAAAGTGCTTATATCAGGGTGTAATCTTAGGTATAAGTATATACAGACTTAAACAAGATCGAAGGATGATGAGGAATCAAAGAAAGGATCGGAATGCCAAAAAGAGATAAAATTATCTGAAGGCTAAAGTGACTGAGGCATTTTGGAGAAACAGTCCAACTGTTTCTAAGGCTATTTCCATAAGTTAAAACGGCTAGATCATTTAGGGGAAACAGACAAATATATTTTTTAAAAAATATTTCTAGCCTATTTTATATATATGAATATGATTATTTGATACATTTAAAAATGATATGAAATCTCGGGATGTTACAATGGATTTGTATCTTATTTGATATTAATGAAATAATATTTTGTATTTTAAAAAATAAATACTTAGTGATTTGTGTTTACAAAAAATAAATAAACACCCACATGTTGACTAAGTAGGAGCATATAGTGAAATCAGCCGAGTCTAAAAAGAATTCAAATTGACTAGAGAAGTTACAACTGGGAAAGTCATAAAGCAATAAACGAAGAAAACTAGGACTTATGATCACCCAATAGAGCTAAGAGAGATGACCAAACAGGAAAAGACAATCAAGTATAGAAATAAAAGGCTCACGTGATTGAATGTAAGATCGAGTCCTACTTCGAATAAGAGTCACAAGTTAGCTAGGAAATATGTAATTGCTAGGCAAGAGTCCTGTTGATAAGGATGTGAATTGCATTATAATTCATGTTATGAGCTCTTGATATACTAAAAATAATTAGTGTATCCTTAGGAATTATAGTTTATGTAAGATCTCATCTTTGTGACAATATAGAAAAGTCATTTAGCTTCTATATATTTATTTTCTTTAGGCAATTTACTTTAAACAAATTATTTTTCTTCAAGTTATACTTTATTTATGTTTTCTTACTTTTCTTAATAGTCTTTAAAACTTTGTCTTTTTTTATTGTTTTATTTTTTTTCCAGTATAGTTTAGATGTTTATTTTTTTTAAAATCTATTAAAATCAAGATTCGTTTCCTGTTTTGTTTGATTTAAAGGCTGAATTTTGCTCATGCTTGAAATTTAGTTTTTAATTTCAAAGATAAATTATAAAACAAATAGCATAGTTAATAAGAGTTCATAAAAAATTGTAAATACATCTAAATACCAGGTAAATTATATCAAAGATAAATTAAAAATGTTCTAAAGGAATGATGATCGAGAAGAAATATAAGAAAACCTCCAACATTATATTAATGGAATCCATGATAAATCCCACATTATCTAACGGTTCCACAATTTTTTATAATATAATATTATTTATATTCTTGTAAAATAACCATATTTGAAAAAACAATTTGTAGCTATTTTTTTAACACTTAATGTGCTATCATGTAAAAATGTGAATGTTAGATTTGAGACTCTTGTGAAAGGAAGTGTTGCCATAAAATAAAATAAAATTCTCGATTGAGTTATTCCAAACAAATAACTTACAGTACTAAATACTGTATTAAAAATATTAGATTTTGATATATAAAAAGATGATCATTTTACTTAAAAAAATTAGAAACTTCAAAAAATGTATTCTTTATAATCTTTTTTCATCGATATTATCATGTAAAAAGAAAAATCCTTTGTTTCACTCATAAAATAATTAAAATTAGTATAATATAGCTGGTGTTGGAGATTGAGGATAAATTTTAAAAAATGATTTTTATTTAAAAGAGTTTTAAATTGATATTTTAAGTATTGTTAGATAATTTTAATATAAGAAATTCAAAAACATAAAATATTATCTAAACAATTATCAAACAAAAAATACAGTATAATCTTAACAAATTAATAATCTTAATTAAATAATAATTCTATTCCATACTAACTTACATTTAAAGATTAAATAATATCTCAATTAAATAATATTTTCTTAGAGGTAAATTTTTAAAAATCAATGTCAACACAATTATTAAACAAACAATTAGATAGTGTTTAATATCCTAGATAATATTGATTGGACTAGACATGATTGAATAAATAATTATTTTATCTTGTGTTTGGTTTGGTGTGTTTTGGTCTCGACTGAATAATTTTTATCTTATTTTGTGTTTTGTAGATATTGGACAAGACTCGGTTAACCTAAAACATGGACTGGTTCAAGATTAATAAAAAATAGAGGAATGATTGATCCAACCTAACCTGGTCAAAAACTTAGGCCGACCTTCAACCCGGTCAACTCAAGATAAAACACATGAAAAAATGCTACTAACTTTTTTTTGAATTTTTTTGGTCAAAATAAGATTGCTTTGGTTCTTTTTTTCTACCCTCCCGACCTGCGACCCAGGATATATCGTGGGTCAACCCTCAAGTTAAGTTTTAATACTATAATAATAATTACTTTTATTCATTCATTGACTTCGGTCAATATGGGTTGACCCTTTCAACTCGTGACCTAGGTCTCGCCCTAAGTCGACCCCAAGTTGGGTTTTAAAGTTATGATAATAACCACTTTTATTTTTATGTTGACTCTCCTAACCCATGACTCGTGCTTTACCCAGGAATGAATCATAAATCAGGTTTCAAAACTATAATAATAACCAAATTTAATGTTATGCTGTCTCGGGTCATCCAGGTTGACCATCTTAGCCTCGTGATTTCAGCCTTGCCTCAGGTTGACATCCTAATTGGGTTTTGAAATAGTAAAAATAATCATTTTTATCCTTATGTTGACTCAAGTCAATGTTCAACCTTAACAGTGACTCCGACCTAGCCCCGAGTCAACCCCCGAAATGAGTATAAAACTATTATAATAACTATTTTACATTGACATGGATCAATGATCAGCCTGACCCACGACTTAGGTTTAACCCTAAGTCGATTTTCGAGTCGAGTTTTAAAGCTATTATAATAACCATTTTACATGGACCTGGGTCAATGGTTAACTTGACCCACGACTCGGGCCTCGAGTCGACCCCTAACTTGAGTTTTAAAATTATTATAATAACCATTTTACATTGACCCGGTTCACTGTCAACCCAACTTGTGACCCGGGCCTTACCTTAGGTCAATTCCTGAGTTGGGTATTACAATTATAATAATAACTTTTTTTTTTATCCTGACGATGACTTGGGTTAATGATCAACTTGTGTCGTGATCCAAGCCTAGTACCAGGTCAATCTTGAGTTGAATTTTAAAACTATAATAATAATAATCACTTTTATCATGATGTTGACCTGAGTCGATGATCAACCTGATTTGTGACTTAGGTCTTGCCTATGATCGACCCCTAAATTAAGTTTTAAAACTATGATAATAATTATTTTTATCTTTAAGTTTGTGTAGAGTCAATGATGAACCCAATATGTGACTCGAACTTTATCCCAGATCGACCTTTTAGTTAGATTTTAAAATTATAACAATAATTATTTTTATCTTTACATTAACCCGGTTTAACCTCGTGAAAAAAATAAAAAAACTAATTTTTATACCCTTTAAAATACACCAAACTACTTTATATAAAAAGAATTATCCTATCTAGTGTCCTTTGTTATCCATAGTACCAAACATTACTCAGCAGAGTTGAAAATGACATTACATTTACAATAATATGAAGATAACATTCCACAGATAAAATCAATTCAAATGGTTTGCGAGTTTCAATGAAACGGTTAGGT
>Ga0325411_1001597_pt1 | contig 25313 bp, 10 predicted proteins | sample PopdelMetagenome_13_FD_206181 | JGI IMG/M metagenome (GOLD analysis project Ga0325411, IMG submission 206181) | Populus deltoides microbial communities from Bellville, Georgia, United States - Xylem-PdIQD-R4 | ecosystem: Host-associated > Plants > Phyllosphere > Stem > Wood/Secondary xylem... | reverse complement strand
AAATAACTCAATCGACTTGGTATGTCTAAAGACAACCGAGATTATCGGTAAAAAGCATGGTTTTAGTTTAAAAAAATTTCAAGATGATATATATTTTTTAATAAAAATAGCGTCATATCATATGGACCCGAGTTTTGTGGATTAACCCACCAAACCTGTGACCTGGATCATAGATTCCACTGAGTTTAATAATTTTTTAACTATTTTTAATTAATGATATGATAACAAAAATAAACACTCATAAAATTGAGCACCAGTCAAATACCAGGACGTTTGTTTGAGATTGTAATAACCTCCTAGAAAATAAAACTTAAACAAATTATGAAGATCAATTCAAAATCAACCAAATGTTGAAGGAAACAATGAAAAGAAAATGAAAAAAAAGGATTCACTCCAAAGAAAAAAATTGGAAGATGAGATTTTTGAAAAAGGAACTATTTAACATTGTTTTTCAACCTAACCTAACAGGTCAACTTTGAAATCTCTTGATATAACCATTTTGCTAACTCGGGTTTAAAATTAATTGATATAGGAGTTGCCCTTATGTGACATAGTCAACTTAGCATGTGCACAGGCAACCCAGACAGCTAGTAAAAGCATTGTTTTGTTTTAAAAAAAAATCAAAATGATATATATATTTTTTGAGACATTGATATATTGGATTGAACCAAGCTTTGCAACTTAACTCGTCAAACCCGTAATTTAGATCATAGACTCCACTAGATTTAAAACCTTTATTTTTTAAACTATTTTTTATTTATAATATCATAACAAAAATAGACGTTTATAAAATTGAGCATCAACCAAATATCAGCATGTTTGTTTGAGAGCATAATAATCTCATAGAAAACAAATTGAAACAAATTATGATAACCAATTCAAAATCAACAAAAATATTGAAAGAAGAAAAAAAGCTAAGAAGAATTCAATTAAAAGAAGAAAAATTTAAAAGATAGAATTAAAAAAAAGGGTCCCACCTCATATAAACAATGAAGTAGGTGGGGAAATCCTTAACTTTTTTAGTATAGTAGGTAACAATATTTTTATTAGAGTGATTAATTAAATTGAAAATAATTAGGCCAAAAAAAAAATCTAAAGAGGAAAAAATATAAAGATCATTTTCAAAAAATCGAAAGAAAAAGAAAAAACAAAGTGAAGTGCTTGACTGTTTATATGAATAGTGAATCATCATCATATAATCCATTTTTTTAATGCGATTAGATAATTCCCTAAAATGTAACAGCTTTATTAGTTTTTAAGATAATATATTAATTTTGGGAAAAGTAAAAGCATGTCCAATCTTCACATTAAAACAAAGAAATATATAGACATGAAGTAAAGAAACTCATAGAAGATGAGTTATTGTTAGCGATTAATTTAGTGATTAGTTAAGGCTAACCATTGTCATATTTACAAGAGTCTTTTACCAAACTAACCAAGTTTGGTAAAAGATTTTAGCATATAACATACATAAGAAAAGCTTTAGGAAAATAACATACTTTTACATTATCAGTTGTGTTAAAGAACTGCAAATGAGAATAGCGATTGAATTATAAAACTGACAATGATAAGCATAATTATGTTATTAACCAAAACTCTAAAGTAATCTAACCCCAAATTAACCTTACATGAAACCTTAAACTACCCTAACCCTAAATTAACCCCAAACCAAACCCTAGATAAACTTCAAACCAAACCCTAAAGTACTCTTAACCATAAATTAGTACTAAACAAAACCCTTAAATTATATTAACCCTAAATAAAACTCTTCACCCCAATCTCTAAACCCTAAAATCCAAACCCCTAATTCCTAACCATAAACACGAACCCTAACCTTAAACCTAAAATTATAAAATCCATAACCCGAAACTTATAATTCAAGGAGTTTAAACCTAAAATTCTAAGATCTCAAACCACAAACCCATAATTCCTAACCTTAAACCCTAAATTCTAAAATCAAAAACCAAACCTATAATACATAATGTTAAGCTCTGAAATCTAAAATTTTAAACCCTAAACCCATGTCTATAATTTGTAATCTTAAACCACAAATTCTAAAATTTTAAATTCTAACATCCAAACCCCAAGTCAATAAACCCTAAACTTAAACCCTAAATGAGTGTGATCCGAAACCTAAACCAATATTTCAACATGGTGGTGAATAAATCAAATGATGTAAGTGTTAGCCTTATGAAACAAATAATGAAAGGATTAGCAAAGGTTAAAAACAAAAATCTTATAGAAATTATGATATCGATTTTATTGATCAAGAATTTATAATAGGATTTTTCCAAATAGCACTAGACTTGTTTAGGACACCTTATAACACCCACGCAACCTAAACAAACACAAAAGAACTAAAGAAAACCAAGAAAAGAACAAAACATAAAAAAGAAACAAAATTTGGACAGTAGCCACAACGGTCTCATCGTTTTGGAAACGACAAGGTAGTAGCTAAAATGGTCCAACCATTTTGAGAAATGATCAAGCTGTTTCTCAAACTAGTATAGTCATTTCTAAAAAACAACTAGTCTATTTTTCTAGAAACTCTTTGGGTTCTTTAAAATGTTATGATCGATTCTAAAAGGGTCCGATCAATTCTCAAAAAGGTCTGATCAATTCTCAAAAAGGTCTGACTAATTATGCCAACGGGCATAAAATTATGTTCAACGAGTAGTTTCTTTTCTATGCTTATAAATAACCTTTCACTTGCCCAAAACAAGTGTGGAACTCCTAAGGAAAAAAATCTAAGCATACTTTCTCTAAAAAACAACCTATACACCATTGTTTCACTTACATCATCCAAAAACAAGGTTATGTATGAATTGGTGAAATCCTTCAAAAGAGCTTAATTGTTATTCTAATCAACTCCACTAAGAGAGTATATTGTGAAAAGTGTAAGTGATACTCTAAACACTTGGGAAACTGTTCTAGAGATAAATTTATGAGTGGTTTAATACTTGTTGTTCAACAAGTATTGATGAAAGGTTTTCTAGTCTTTAGCCCGTAAAAAGATTAGCGATAACAATTTGTTCCTAAGCTTGCAAAGGATTGGGTTTTAAAATGATGATCTAAACCTAAAAAATCCACATCAAATGACTCAAATTTTAATGATTGATTTATTCTCAATTGCTCAAGTTTTGACACATGTATACATAAACAAATCAAGCATATAAATCAAGATTGAGTGTTCTTATCATGATTCTAGTGTGACATATCAATATTAACTAGACTAAGATAAATTAGCTAAGGTTTGGTTCACTAACCTCTCATACTAGTGTCCTATTAGGTTAAATGGCATCACCATAGGTTGTTGAAAGACTTGTCCATGCTCCCAAAAATCCATAAGAACACATCCTTTTTTGCTTGAACAATAATAAGAGGAGGTTTATATACCACATGTTTAATAGTGTAAATTTTAATAGGAAATAGTAAGTAGACATGAAGAGAATACTTAATATCGATGGTCTAACAAAAAATAACAAGTTTTAGTATGTAAACCAATTGATTAGTAGTGTATGTTTCAGACTAAAAATGAAAGAAAACACACAAAAAGTACCTATGATTGAGGTCTAATGAAAAACACCAACTTTTAGTAGCGTGAGAACAAGGGTAAAATTGCAATTTAATAAAAAAAATTGAACATTTTTAAATTGTCAGCTAAAGAGATAAAGAGAAAGAGAGGAAGTTGCATTTTCTTTGTTTATTTCTTGTTATTGCAAAGAAGAATTGCATGAGGATAGTTAGGAGGTGTGACTATGGACTAAAAATCAAATAAAAAAGCTTCTAAAATTAGTGAGAACTAAGAGATTATAAATAGTTAAAGAGGGAAAGTGGGAAAATGGGGTTAGTGAGAGAGTATTAGTATTGGAAGAAGAATTGTATAATTCATCACCTAAAGAGGGAATGAAAAATCTTTACTATGGATTTTTAGGGTTTGTTGAGTTTTGATTATGCAAATGTAAATTCATTGTATTCTTATGGATTTTATGTTTGAAATAATATTAATTAGGTGATACATCGAAATAGTAAAGTAGATAACGAGTTAGGGTTGTGGAGTTGATTATGAAATTGTTAGTTTTGATGGAATTCTATGGATTTTGTGTTTTGAAATAGTGTAATTAGTAGACAAGAGGATGAATTTGAGGCCAACCATGGATATTTTAAACCATAGGTGGCCGGTCATAAATAGTTTAGTTTAAGAAGTTTTAAACTTTGAGCATAAGTGATTTTAATGGTATATTTGAGTTGGTTTTGTATATCATGGTGATGATTTGCATGTTTTAGGTTTGAATATGTTGTTCTTAAGTTGGGTTATGAAGTGAAACTCATTGTTGATGAGTTTAGGGAGGTTGTAAATGTGAAACTCTTATAAAAAAGATTGTGGATTCAATTTGCATATAAAATGTTTGATTAAATGCTTAAATGAAGGAATGAATTAGTAACTAAATGACATGATGAATACTTGAATGAAATGGATAAATTAGAAACCAAAATTGACATAATAGATGCTAGAATGAAATGAATGAATGAGTAGCCAAAAAGACAAAATAAATATTGATTGAGATGGGTAAGTTAATAGCTAAAGCATTTAATCAAATATTTTAAATGAATATATGAATTAGTAATTAAATGATAGGATGTGTAACATCATGAAATTCTTAATGCATCTTTGTTCATTTATCATAGTCTTATTCGTGTAAATTGGGTAATTTGTTTTTGGATTCTTCCTTATAAAGTGTCACTCCCATTTATCATACATAATACAAAATGTATATTGCATATATATCAACCATGTGAGGGATTTCATTTTATTAAAGTAAATAATTTATCCAATTTTAATGAAATTTCAGCAGAGTTTCTTATGCACAGGGCCTTACCTACAATCGCATCCTGTATTTACTCTTGCAACACATAACAATAACAAAACCACATTTGACTTATACAACCAACATTCACACGAAATTGGCCTTAGACTCGCGATCAATAATTTCCTCAAAACATACTTCCACACAATATATATTGAAGCTCAAATAAATGTTGAACTTCTTTTTTACCAAATCAGAGACTAAAGTGTGTGGAGAGGGCTATCATTTATTTTTTCTCTCATCTCCTAATTTTCATGTGAAGCTCTCTTTAAAATAACAAAGTGGGCTATTATTTATTTTTTTTGATCAAATTTTATCTTCGTTCTTTTGATTACTATTTTAGCAATAATTATAGTTTAGTTTTGTAAAATTGAGGTTCAATAAACCACCGAGAGGTGTTTGAAATCATGAAGATGATAGCCAATGCAAGATGGAATAAATATTAGAAAAATGATGGAAATGCAACATAAGATGTAAGATAATCCATTATGAATTGAAATAGTTACCTATAATATTTTTTTTTCTCTTTCTTTAATTTTTTTTAATCACTTGACCTTTGTTATCCATGTTGATGCCTTCACATTAAGTTGATTTAGGATTGGGCATGGTGATTTATTTTGTTTGGTTTGATATGAGGATCTTGTGATGTTAGGAATAAGTTTTCACAGCCATTAGTGCTCAATTTGGCAAAATAAAATTCAATATCATTGATTCAAAATAATTAAAACTTTAGGGATCAAATTTGAAACTGAAATAGATGTTCATTCTTTTTTTTTTTTTGTGGATGAAGCACTTTTTTAGACCCTAATTTTTTTTCATTTTTGATCCATTTTATTGAGATTTTTATGTTTGAGTCAAAACTTCATTTTATTTGTGTTTCGGTCCTTAAGTTTATAAAAGGGTCATTAGACAATGAGGGAGGAGAGAGGAAGTGGGTCAGTTGTCTTTAATCCAACCACCAAGAAGCTCTTATTTATGTCAATGGGTTCTATTTTTTAAGAGAAATTCCATCATAGTATTTTTAACCCATCATCTTGGCAAAAAAAAGGTTGATTGGAGCTTTGGAATGTTTTTTTAATCAAGTTGGTTTTAGGTTCTTGGGGAGATTAAAGGCTTATTTGAGGTTATTAACGGATTTATTAAGGTGTGTGGTATTTTTAGGTGTTTTCAGTTGATAAAAGATTTGAAGAAGTGGGGTTTTTTTTTATGCCAAATGGGTTAGAGTTTGGTGCAATCTAGACTACCTTAAAGTATTAGCATTTCTAGTTAAGTCAATTACAAGATTAAGGACAAAGAAGTTTAAATATGCATTTAATGGGTTTATTCAAAGTATTTGAGCCAATATGAATTTAAAGGAGGTTATAATTTCAACAAGTGATGATTAGACCTTAGTTAATTTATTCTATGCACAAGAGGGGCCTCATCCATCTACTTCTAGCGGTTAATTAATTTTGGCATTATAGGCTGTCCACAAAGGGAGCATTTGATTTGTTTATTTTGGATTTCAAGGGCAACACAACAACATTTTTACCAAGGTTTCTTTTCAAGCAAGGATTTCATTTAACAATGATTTCTTCTACTCTATCATATATGACACATTGATTTTATTTTTTTATAATTATTTTATTATTATTTTCCATGTTTTAGGTCTAATTTAAGATATTTTTGGCCTTATTTTTAATTTGGATTAATGTTAGCTCATTAGATCATCTAGAGTTTACTTTATTTCAAGTATAAATACTCTTTTATAAGACTTTTCAATTGAAAAACAAAGTTATTGATTTTGCCGCATCTTATTATGTGTTTATAGGAGGATTCTCATTTTTAGTTCTTCATTGAAATACTCTACTTATCAAAGAATTAACCAAGGTTCGTTGTGTCTTTTATACTTCTCGTTTGTGTCTCTTTATAGTTGTTGGGTTGGGTTTTATTATTTATAGTATTGGTGTCTCGACACACGTTATTATTTATCAAGCTGAATTACAAACCTAAATTTAGCTTTATTAGAAAGTGTCTTACTTGGTTATGGATTTCTATATCTTTATATTTATGAAACTTGACTTGCTAGCCACCTAAGGTGGCTAGTAATCAAACTAGAAGATGGTGTGTCGTCGAACACTTTACATAATACATCATATCCTATAAGAAAGGAAAGATGATGTTCTTACATACCTATGCCCCTGACTCTTTTTTTTTCTTACATCATATTTTATAAGAAAGGAAAGATGATGTTCTTACATACCTATGCCCCTGACCCTTTTTTTTTCTCCTTTTTATCCTTTCCTAATAATTTTGATGTGAATTATTAAAAATTATATAATTTAAAATATATCATGTTACTTTTTCTTTGGTTCTTGGATTAACTAAAAATGGTTTTTAGATATTATTCTGTGAAAATTCCAATGAATTTTTACTTTGTTATCAAGTAGGATTATAGAAATTGTTTTAGAATATTAACAAACATTCTTTTTTATATAGGCCATCATGATCATTGTTTTTTGTTTAGTTCAATTGATTTTTTATGATTGTTTGTTTTTCTTATCATATAATTAAATAACACAAACTTATTGAGCTTGACTTAGGTGACAAATTTTTCTTGTTATTGGAAAACATGCTAACAATGCATGAGTATTTTTTTATGTTAAAAAAATCATATATCATAACATGGACCAACTATAAGTGAAAGCTAGATACCCTCATATATTTTTTTTACATCAATTATAAATAGCTTTTCAAAATCTTTATTTCAAAACCTAGTTTTTTTTTAGTTTTCCTACAAAAGTAAGCAATCATCTACCTATGTGATTTCTCATTACATAAATCTATATATATAAATTTATGTAATGAGAATCACTCCATATTTTTATGTTGAAAGATTTTTTTTACCTCTATCCCTTGTGTGCCTTGTGTCCTTTGTGTCTAGGTAGTGATAGCTAAGGGTTCATTTACCCAAAGGCTAGATCTCAAGGTACTTGGAATGGGACTTTTAATGGTTTGTTTATCCTGAGTTGTTTTCTTTAACAGGTTTTAATTTTTGTTATCTCAATTATTATAAGATTATTGTTGATCAACACCTATGCATACCAGTCTATAAAGACTCGTCTATTATTAGACACTGCCTGTGGATAATTTGTTCAAGAGCCAAGATTCTTCTTATTTATTATTATTACATGATTGTCAGTTAACATTCAATGGAAATTCTCAAAGAAAGGGAAATGAACAACTTAATAAGGTGTTGTACTCAAATTAAAGAAACATAATATAAATGCATTTGTGATTGTGTATTGCTTTTTTATTTTTTAAAACCAAAAAAAAGATGCCAAATATATATATTCTATTTGAATAGGTCCAAATTAATTCCAAAATAGGTTGCAATGCTAAAGATAATAATGAAATGGCCAAGGACATGACAAAGACAAGATGTAGACTTTGGTCTCAACCAAAATGCATAAATATCAAAACAAAAGGAGTAAAATCTAGAGTTTGAGGTAAACATGTTTTTTAAAACCTACTTTGATTGTCTCTACCAAAATGAAAATGTTTAGGGTTGAAAAAGATTAAAATAAGGTCCATGAAATCCAGTGCATTTTATATTTTAATCCTCTTGGACTTTTAATTTATGTAATTTTAGTCAACATTGAGTCAAATTACCAACCTCTTTACATTTGTTTAAATTTGGCTATTGAATCAAGAAATTTCTTCAATTAAACCTTTGATTGAATTAATAGGACCTCCCAAACCATGTTGATTTAGCATTTTGGTCATGGGTCCTTTAATTCTTTCAACTTTAGCCAATTTATTTCAAATTACAGCCCTCGAAATGTATCCCCAATAATTTTTGAAATTTTGTCCCATCAAGTTTAAACAAGATATTTTAACAAAAGCTTAATTTGAAAATATTTTATTATTTTTTTTAAATTATTTGACTTTATTTGAGAAATATAGAAGAGGTAAAAATAAGGTATGACAATTATGCTATTTTTATAATGCTTACATGAGAAAGCCATATGAAAATATTTTTCATAGGATAATAAGCTTGTAAATAAAATATAATGTTTATAAAAAGCTTTGAAATACATCAAAATTGAGAGGTAACTCCATCGAGAAATTTTGAATTATTATCAATCTGAGACATGACCAACCTTATTTTTCTAAAATGGTCAAATAAGAGGTGATTGACCTTATTTTTATAAAATGGGCAAATTAAAAAGTCACCAACCTCATTTTTCTAAAATTATTAAATTGAGAGATGGCCAACCTCATTCTCCTAAAGTGGTCTCGATATAAAATCGATAAATTTGGCTAAATTCTAGTGTTACATGACTGAGTTTCTTGGTGTAGGATATATTTTAAGGTAACTTTGCCATGCCCTTACTAACCGAACATCAAGTTTCATGAGGATATATACTTGTATCTTGCAAAGATTTTTTATAAAGGTATGGATTAGAAAGCAATAATGCATGCTTACTTGATTAGAAATACATGTCCCTCATTTTTTTAAATCCTTTTTTTTTCAGAAATGAAAGCTTATTACTTATTTTCATGTATTATTTAGTCATTTAAATTACTAGCCTATTTAAGCTTATTGGCGTGACTCATTTATCCAATTGCTTACACATCATACAACCTGGTCCTTTTTATAACATCCATCACCCTTCAATGCTTGCTTTAGGAAACTCCATGTTTATTAGCTATAATTTGAAAGGTAACAATATGTCCTCCAACCATGATGTCACCCTTTAGTTTGATTATGACCTATGCTCAGAGGTGCTGGTAGTAGCCAATCTCAACTTCTCTTTTTATATGGTCACAAGTGTTCTTCATCATAATTAACTTGACTTTATGATGGACCCCTTGCTTAGAATGCATTTTATCGTATCCTAAAATTTTGATTATATTGCATTTTGAATACATAAATTATTTTGATACAAGATTAAAACATTTTATTTTTAAACATATGTAATCATATGCAATTACAATTACAAACATCCCTTTCAGTATATTGAAATTATGTTCATAGGGGAGTGAGAATTTGGATAAGGTGACCTTCTAACGCGAATCAATGAACTTCACCAAATGATCCATTAAAGGTAGCAATTAGGCCTATTACAGTTCTAAAACTAAGAGGATTCTGAATATTTGGGTTAACAAGTTGCAAATCTGCTAGACTTAATCTTTGTGTAATATTCTAGTCATATCTAAAGCTACAAGTGAAATTTTATTAGAATTCTAGTTGAGATGGAAACTAGATATCTCAAGATTTCTAACCATATTTGGTAGGATTAGTAAATTATCCAAATGAGAGAGAATGAAATGTTTAAAGTCAGGCTTGAAATCTACCTGCAAACAAGAAAAGTTAGAAAATGACTATTTGTAGATTCCTACAATGTAATGATTTAATTACATGTGGAGTATTTATTTTTTAAGAATTCCTTACTTTTTAAGAAGATCAATTAGGAAGCAACTTGTGTTTCCTTTTGTTTTATGGATTTCCTTATTGGCCAGGTCTCTTTATCATTCAATAACATTAGAAGTGGTTTGGGGCTTATTTTTTCTAATACACAACATTACTCTAACAAGCATAACTTTTAATTTGATCGTTTGACTGTGCTAAAATTATTCTTGAAGATTTCAAAGACCTTGTTTCATATGTTGTTAAAATGTCATAGCACTCAGTCATAGGAAGGCCTTACGATAAGGTTCAAAAGCTACTATGTGGGAATTATATTAGTTTCCTAGTTGATTTATAATTCTTTTTTCTATTTTATTTGGAACTCTTTTGTTATTTTTCCAATCTTATTTAGGATGTTTTACCTACTATAAATAAGGTTATTTAGCTTGCATTTAGTTTTTTTATATATTTTTTGATTTCAGAATAATATTTGTGTGTGTGTTTGAGGAAAACTCATACTTTTGGTTCTTCATTGAATGACTTGACATATCAAAGAATAACTATCTTTGTAGCATCTTCTTTATACTTATTATTCATGATTCTCTATAATTATTGGGTGGGGGTTACATTTCAATAGTTTTAGTACTTTGGTTCAGATAATCGTTGTGTCGAGCTTTTATCAACTTAATCTAATGTTAGCTTTCTTGGGTTTGTTCCTTTTTACATGTGGGCTCAAGGATTCTTACCCTTTGGGTTTGCTTCAACTTTTGTTATATGGTGATTTGGGGTCATTGTTTATTCAAGGAAATATTTATAATTTCTTAAGAATACTAACCTTAATTTAAAAATCCATTTTAACACCATAAATAATAATGAGTAAATTATTCATGAAGTCATGACTCTTATGAGTAAGTTCCTTGCATTCTTTAAGGGCACCTCTTATCATTTCTAATACCTTGATTTTTTATTATATAGAAATTTTAAAAAAAGTAATATAAGTTATGGTTCTTGAATGCAAAAGGAAAAACATGTTTTTAACTTTTTAGCGACTTAGGATCACTTGTTGACAATTTATCCGATATCAGACTTTACTATATTTCTTCATCCTTCTTTATCATATTTATTCGGCATGTTCTTATTTAACTTTGTTAAGGCATACTTCTATTTTAGACTGTTTTTTCATTGATTTGGGTATGCCCCCTTGTATTGAGCTTTATGGATTGCTTTTAAATTTTCTCTCAGCATTTTCTTAACTTATACTTTCGTATTTGTTCTTAGTGCGGAGTGTGATCCTAGGCAGGGTTTTTTATTTGAGAAAAATTCTCAGGCTCAAAAGGAGACAATAAAGGATGTACTTTATTTTGAATATGATGATAGAAAACTAAAAAAGATCTTTCCTCATTTTAAGGCTCTAATACACATCATTTATAACCTCTAATCATGGTGATTTGATAACACATATTAAAAACCATTAAGAATCATTGGAACACGATACTAATTGATGCTAATAGAAATAATACAAGAAAGACAACAAACATAAAACAACGTAAAAGTTTACTAAATAGGATCACCATATAAAACCTTAATTCATAATCTTATTGAGCAATTTTTTTTTCTAATAAAAACTCGATATTATAGCTCTTCTAGCTACTCATATAATAGAAAAGGCATTCTAAATAATGCTAAAAAATAATATAAAGGTTTCAAACTAAATAGAAAAAAGAATCCTAAGTCAACTAGGAAAATATTGCAAATCACAAGCAATAATTTATGGGACTTATATTCATACAAAATTTTAACCCTTTAGATGAAAGCCTATAGAATCTTTTAGAAAATGTTTAGCATGGTCCAATGGTTAGATCAAAAGTTATTCCTAGTAATATAAAGTTGTGTGTTATAAAAATAATTTTTTGTATTAGTCTTCCTGGGTTGGAGAGACCTTGTCTTCAAGATTAAATTCATTTTGTCTTGATGTTGTGGATGTCTAATCAAAAGTTACCAACCATTTACATACTCAACCTTTCTATTAAAAACCTTATACCCACTAGCAACATGTTCATCCTTTCTAGCAACATAACTAATCTTAGCATTACATAAGGATCATATACAACAACTCTTATAATAACCTTTTTAAACTCTAACTCAGCTAGAGACTTAGAACTATAAGAACAAAACAATATCTCTCCTATATCTTTTATATCATTACTAACAAGATGGGTGTTGGTTTCTCCTCTAGGATAAGTTTTGGATATTTGCTTCACAGCTTTTATCTGAAATCTAAGAACATCAACTTTGACCATATAAATCCTAAAATTATCCTTAAGCACATGTGAGTCACATCCTTCATTATATGTTTCATAAAAAAAATCACCTTTAGAACCACATCTAATTTGGTTCTCTTCTCATATGGATAGTTTCTCTTTTAAAATCAGAGTCTATCTCAATTGACATAGCATGAACATCTTTTGTGTACTCAGGGTCATCAGTTACCAAGATTTCTACATTGAATTTTAGGAGTTGATTCTAATTCACAAAGGAACAATAATCATGAAAAAATTAGTTTTAGTATCATATTTATCTTGATCTAGAAGTTCTCTCCTCTACTCATGCCTCTGAAACTGTTTTTTTAAATTGGTTATGGATTCGTGATCACTCTCTTTGCGATCATCTGGTTTTCTCTTTCTTATCTCCATTAAAAAATATATAATTTTCAACTTTTCTTTGCAACTTTATCACCACTAACTGACAAGTCAATTCTACAATATGCCTTTTGTTTGTTTTCTATCACTAGTTTTTATATGTCTCTTTCCTAAGAGGGAACCTTTTCATTCCCTTCTACATAAACACCTCATGTTCCTCGATTTTTTATAGCCATGGTAACTCAATAGCACATAACAACTAACTACTAGGAATTATTGGGCTTTGATACATGATCTCTACTACTTCTAACCATGGTGATTTGATAGCATAAAAAAAAAAACAATCAAGAATCATTGGGCTCCGATACCAATTAACACAGACAAGAGCAAATGATAACGAAATTTGTTACAAGTCAAAACTCTCAAAAACCAAGAAGACAATAACTATAGGAAAACACTTAAAATACCTAATTTTATTCATCCATATCTCACTTATCAAAAGGCTATTTCAACCCTTTATATAGAAAAACTAAAAAACCCTTGTAATTTTGAATAGGAAAAATAAAATAAAAAAATTATTCATTTTTAAGGAAAAAAACACAAAAAAGTAAAATAAAATAAAATAAGCTAATAAAAAATATATATTTTTCTAAAAAAAAAAACAGCAATATTAATAAAATTTTTATTAAGGTGATATGGTAATTACCTTTCTGCTAAGCTTGCAATATTATTGTTTGCTGTAAGAGCTTCTTGTTTCTAAACTCCATATTTTCTTACCAATGATGAATGAATGAATAATTGAGAACATTTTTTTTAAAAGAAGCATCTTTAGTGATTTTAAGGCTTGAGTTAGTAGTAGATCTGGACTAGTTGATTCCAAGACACCTTAGAGGAACCTTGGGTTGTGGCTAGATTGGGATATAGAGGTATGTCAAGAGGCTTTTATGGGAGAGGGAGGGAGTTGCAGTCAAAATTATACTAATTTCGAAGAGTTATCAATATTGTTGTGCTGCTCGATGAAGGTCTCTATTTATAATTCTCAGAGAAGTCCTACATAAAAGCTAGGATCATCCCACACTCATCCTTGACCTTGACATTGAGAGTAGATAGTAAATAGGCTAGAAAAAACAAGTTTGGAATCTGGAAAATGATCCAAATAGAACCAAGTTTGAAAAGTTTGCAACTAGAGAATTGGCTACCCCTACCAATTGAAAGTAGTTATTATTATTATTATTTTTATGAAAATCGATTTGATTTTCTTAACAATGCCAAAAAGGAGAATGGCAGCAGTATACAAATATACTTGAGGGTCTATTTGTCTAAACCCATGCTAAAATCTTTATATCTCTAATTAAACCTTGTTTGGCTAAGATACTGGCCACAATATTTGCTTCTTTGAGAACGGGTTTGATAGTCATAGACTTCAAGCTCATTAGGCCACCGCATTTTGTTAAAGGTATTTTGTTGTTTCCTGCCTTCTGTCCGGTTTCATACAAAGCCAAGAGATAGCGTTTGCCGAGTCTGACTCAATGATCCCGTTCACTTCCTTGGTTATTCCTGAGTCCACACTAAGTTGCATTGCTTCCAATATTGCAATCAATTCTGCTTCATTTGAATATTTGATACCAGCAAGTATTGAAGAAACACTCATAAGACGCTCCTCATGATCCCTGGCAAAAAACAATCCTACTCCTGACCTTTCTGGCTTTCCAAGTGATGATCTATCAACATTCCATTTCAGATATCCCAACTCAGGTATGGTCCAAACAGTTAGTAGCCTTCTTGTGCTGAGATTATTCCACTGTCGAATTCCTTCGGAAATTCTAATCAAAACATTTTCTGTATATTAAAAATTTTGGCAGACATTTCTAGTCCTCAAAGCAATCCGAGACAAGATTAAGAAATATGCATCATCCCCATTGGATTCCACGCCATTGAAGATTAACTTATTTCAGATGAACAATATACTCCAAAAGGTAGCGAAAAGAAGCAAACACTACAGCTTCCACTGGAATTGTCCCTGAATAAAGCCACTCTATTCAACAAACCAATGATCTACCATTTTAGGACAACACCATTGACAGGCCCACCAACTATATAGCTTGGACCATATCAACCAGACATCATGACAGGGCAGCAAACGATGAGCAGCTGTCTCATTTTATTCTTTACAAAAAGGACACGTTGTCAGGTTGCCAAACAATTCCTCATTTTCTGCAAATTGTTTCTCGTACAAAATATCTCCAAACATGCAAGACTACTGGATTTGGACCTGCTAGTCTCAGAGAATCAATCAAACCCGTGCATGATTTAACTGAAAACTTACCCCTTACATCATGGATCCACACTAATCTATCCTTTAAATTCTTACATAGTTAATAGTAGATATCAGCTGCTAAAGTTCATATATCCTCATTCTACTTCCTAAAGTTGAAGCTGTCTTCCCCAACTCATCTTCCATTGCCAAATTTTCCCACATCAAACACAAATATCAGCTATAGTACAGAACTTGTTGTCCAATAGATTATACAAGCTAGGGAAAACAAGTTTTAAAATCATATTCCCAACCCAGCAGTTATTCCAAAACATAACAAAACTTCCATCTCCAACGACATAGCTTAATACTTTTTAACTGCAAGAGGTTGCTGATTCAAACCATTAAACGAGAAGCAAATGCCTTTCAAGTAATGTGATAAGCTACCAGAGAAGTGAGGTAAACCATTTTGAAATAATGGCTTGTATCTTTGAAAATGAAATTCTTCCATCCCGAGGATTTGCTTCCGCTCAGATGCCAAATCCATTTGAATGACAGGGCCTTATTATTTGATAAAACCAAACCCATATCCACACCATCCTTACTCTTTGGCCTTGCTATCAAATTCCATGGCACCTTCAAAAGCTTTCATGTATCAGAGCCCCATCCTCAAAACAAAATCTTCTCTGCAACATAATGAGCTTTCCAGCTACTCCCTTTGGAATTTAGAACAAGGATAGGTAGTAAAGAGGCAAGCTTGATAGGACTGCCTTTATCAAACATATTCTGCCACCCATTGAAAGAAACTTGCCATGCATATATATAGACATTTTCTTACTCTTTCAATAACTGGATTCCATATTGATATTCTTCTAGGATTGGCACTTATCGACAAACCCGAATACTTGAGAGGAAGAAAGCTCAATCTACATTTCATAAGACCAGCCATACCACCATTATAAACCTCATCCACATTAATTCCCACAAGAGAAATCTTCTAGAAATTAACTTTCAGCCCAGATACCAACTCAAAACAACAAAGAACTTGCTTCACAGTAAGCAAAGAAAAATGATCAGTGAGGCTAAAAATGATGGTGCAGTCGGCATAGTGAAGGCGAGTCACCTTCGTAACATGACCATGATCTCTGAAGGAACCAAGCACATGAGCTCTGCTTAGAAGAACTGCTAAACCTTTTGGATGCGTAACAATAAGATTTGAAGAAAAGATGGGGGAAAGGATAGAAAGAAGAAGCTAGGAAAAATAAAAAAGAAGCATGAAAAGAGAGGGGGAAAGGGTAAATTTGTTTAATTCATAAAAAACTATTCAAAATGTAGAAAACAACGTATAAATAGCAAAATTTAATTACAACTAGCAATTAACCTTATACCCCCACTAAAATGTCCAATAAAATAATATAAATTAAGGTAATAATAATAAACCCAAATAAAATTGCTTGAACAAACTTAATCTCCAAATTAAAAAGTGATGAATTAAGTTATCCTATATCATCTTCATCCATACTTGTGTGTAATATGTGGTGCGAGTCTGGTGTCTCCATCAACTCTTCTAGATAAGAAAAACTCGACTCATCAAGTGTAGCTCTAGGTGACTCTAATAGTTCTTTCAAAGGTCAGGATCAATCCGATACAATATATCACTAATGATCCACATACAATTTAAATCAGGTCGTCTTTCTCAATAAACTAAAAATCAATTAACCTCGTTATAATCAACAAAAATAACTTGTTCATATAAAATAGCATTAATATGTTTCTTTTGTGCCAATAACAAGGGAAATGAGGTAGGGTTTCACGAGAGTCATCAAAAATGAAATTGTGGATAAGAGTTTTAAAAGAGTCATATGAGATGTATTGATGCCTTTTATATGCAATTTTATCCTCAATATTAAAAGTAGATCTAATACAAAAGTGAGATGATAGATCAATGACAAAGCACTTGATCCAAACCTTTATAACACTTTAAATGGTTTAGCATTACATGCCTATAATTTCTAATTAACTCCAAGCAAATACTGTTCATGTATAATCCCTATCATGATATAATCTCCAATATTAAATTTATTATGGCATCTATATACATCATCTTGAAGTTTGTATCGATCATTATTTGTTTTAATATTTTTAGTGATCTTAATGTGCAATCCTGAATTCTAAGTGTATTGTGAAGATTTTGGGTTTCCAAAAGCACATAAATACAAGAAAATGATAATTTAAATTTCTTAGGAGTCCCAAGAATCCCTTTACATAATTTAGAGTCGTTCAGGGTTTATATGAAGATTACTTGAAAATTAGACTTTCTTTCTAAGGTTTGATCAATTTCTTTAACATTAGGATTAAATGAATTAAACAATTTAATTTATTATCAATTTAAAAATTGATTTATTTATATTTGAAAATCAAGTGCACAGTCTAACAATGTATCATGATCCCCTAAATATTATAAAAGTCATATCTAATTTGACTTAACCTTTTAAAGAGTAGTTTCTTAGTGTAACTATTATCTCTTCATAAAAAATATTTTAATTTTGATATTATAGTATGAAGTGTATCTGCTCTATCAAATTATGTTTGTTCTTAATACTTATAGTCATTTGTTCTTTAAATAAATTTAAAACTCTTTTCAAATCTCATCCTACCTTACACAAGGATTTCACAATCAATACTATTTAAGAACATGTGAAACATTTTCTCTAATTTATATAGGATGATGAATCTTGTTTTGATCACTCAAATACCTTTATATAGTTCATGTTTTACCTAATGTCTTCCATTTTATTATCCTTGATTAGGACATGTATAGTCAAGATCAAAATATAGCATTCCATATATAAGATACTTAGTGATCTTAAGTCTAAGGATTACTTACACAACTGTCATATGAGCCTTTCCATAAATACAAATGATATTTTTATATGGAATTCTCATACAGGTCAGTTCAGTGTACATGTAATTTGAGAAGCACTTAGATATTAATTCTAGGTGTCCTTCATACCTCAACTTATAAGAAAAATTGCTTTCTTTTATAAAGGAAATAATATACTATGTATCAGTCTCAATAGCTCAAATTAATATTCATTGATGAGAAATATTTATGAACAAAGCTTTCATGTAATAGGAATATAATAATTATAACCACTTTATAATTTCCTTGCAAATTATTTTTGTCCCAGGAACTTTATCTTTGCTGTAGATTTGTTATTTAAACATTAACTTCATTAATCAAAGATGAGGAAACGCCTTTATTAATTATAAATATATTTTGCATGAACATAGCCACTACAAAAAATAATCTAGCAATTGGATACAAAGTATATACACTAATAGAAGAGACATGTGAAGAAAATCTATAGGCTTCCCAAGTTTATAACCATGGACAACTTCAAATGGACTCATACCTATTAACCTATCGATCGAGTTATTATAGGTAAAATATCTATAGGAAAAAATAAGTCTCAGTCTTTATTAAGAGCACTCACTAGACTTTTTAAAAAATTACCTAAACTTCAGTTGACCACCTTAGTTTAGCCATATATTTAGAGGTGGTAAGCATTAAAGAATTTTAACTTAGTACCAACAATACGCAAAATGGTCTTCCTAAAGTAACTTATAAACCACTAGGAGTGAGCAAAAAAACCAAAAAACTGAGAAAACCAGAAAAACAAATAACCCAAAAAACCAATCTGAACCGAGCCAAACCGGAAAAAACCAAGCCAAACCGGTTTGAACTGGTTTTTATCCTAAAAAATAAACCGAACTGAACCGAAACTAGTTAGTTTGAACCAGTTTCAGTTCAGTTTCGGGTTTTTTTGAAAAAAAATCGGTTTGGTTATTTAAAAAAAAATAAACCGAACCGAAAATGATCACCCCTATAAACCACACATCACTATCTGAGAATATGGTTTTAGAGAGGCCATACAATTTGAAAATCTAATCAAATTAGAGTTTTGCAACTCTAAAGGCATTTTTTGTTTTAGTATAAGGAATGAAGTAGGCTATCTTGGAGAAATGATCACTAACCACAAATATAGAATCATGTTTTTTTAAGGTACATGGAACCTTAAGCCTATTCATTAGTGCCTTGTTGGGCTCAAAAAGAAAATAATACAGGATCCTTGCCGATCTGAAAATCAAATGGCCTTGTTAGGTAAAAATTCATTGGAGTTTTGATAGACATAACTTTATTGGGTTTTGCTGGTCTTAAAAAAAGAGTTTATAGGAACTTTGCATTAAAGTCAATTGCTCATGTACCTAATACCATATATCTTTGTATAGTGATCATGTTTCTACTAGGACAAGGATCTCCAAGATTTTTTTAGTGGGTACTTACTCTATCTTTAAAACTTTTCTTTTATGATTTTTCTAATCAAATGAATCACCTAAGTACATATTTGGATCATTGATTGTATCTTGATTCCTTTGGTTTTACAATGACTCTATTATTATCATAGTACAAGGCTATTGGATTAACATTACTAGGAACCACCCCTAGTTCAATGATGAACTTCTTGATCCAAATAATCTCTTTTGCCACCTTAAACATAAAGATATATTCAAGTTTAATTGTTAAATATAATGTGGTGTCTTGTTTATGACTCTTCTAGCTCACATCACCACCATTTAGAGGAAAACATTAACCTGATTGAGATTTGCTATTATTAATATCTAATTAAAAACTAGCATATGAATAACTATAAAGTACAAATTCATGTTGCTCATAGACCAAAGAGATATTTTTAGTTTTTCTTAAGTATTTAAGAATGTTTTTAACAATTATCTAGTGCCTCTAACTTAGATTAGATTAATATCTACTCATTACACTCAGATTAGATTGGTATCAACTTGTTACTAACTAAAATAAAAAAAATATTATTTCTTTTCAATAATATATCATCTATATATAATATTAGAAAAATGATTCCACTCTCACTAAACCTTTTATAAACACAAGGCTCATCCATATATTTTATGAAACCAAATTGTTTGATTATCTCATCATAATTGATATTCAAACTCCTTGAAACTTACTTAAGTCTATAAATGAATTTTTGCAGCTTATATACTTTATTGCAAAATTCCTTAGATTTAAACTCTTCAGGTTATGTCATTTACATATTTTCGTGAAGATTTCCATTCAGGAATTCAGTTTTGACATCCATTTGTCAAATCTCATAATCATGGTATGCAACTGTAACAACAAAAATCCTTATACGCTTGTACATCTTCATCTATACTGGTCATTCTCTTAAAGATCCATTTATATTTTATGGGTTTTTTTCCCTTTAAGTGGATCAACCAAAGTCCATCCCACATATATGGAATCCATCTCAAATTTCATAACCTTAAGCCATTTTGTAGAATCAATATTATGAGAAGTCTATATCTCATTGGTGCATAACGTATCCACCTTTTCCATGTAGTTGGTAAGCTCATAAAGTATGAGCAACTTATCATTTTTAGCTTTCATAAGAAGTCCATATCTTATTGGTGCATGATGTGTCCTACTAGATCTATGGAGTTCTTTTGTTTCTTGAGCTTTAAGTTGAACATCGAATGTTATAGCAATATTGAGCTCAAGTTCCAATTGAATGTTATTTTATAGTTCTTAAACTTCTATAAGTTATATTTTCCTGTCATTACTCCTTTCAAGAATAAATTATTTCTCTTAGAAGGTCGTGTGTTTTAAAACAAACATCTTTTTCTCAATATGATCGTAAAAATAATATCCAATAAATTCTTTTGGATATCCAACAAACTTACATTTATTTGACTTAACTCCTAGCTTTTTAGATATAATGCACTTCATTAAAACATCACATCCTTAAATTTTTACGTATGATAAGTTTGGTTTTCCATCTTTTCATATTTTATATAGAGTCTTATCAATATATTTTGTTAGAACTCTATTTAAAAGGTAAGTAGCAATTTGTAGAGCATAGCACTAGAAAAAATATGGAAGGTCTACATATTACGGATCACACCATATCCAATAAAGTGCAATTTCTCATTTTAGAGACTCCATTATGTTATGATGTTATAAGAGGTGCTCATTATGAGAGAATCACATTATTTTTTAGATAATCTTGAAAATCTTGACTTAGGTATTCACCATCTCGATCAAATCGAAGTATCATAATACTCTTTCCAATTTGTTTCTTAACTTCACTACTGAATTCTTTGAACATTTCAAATGATTCATACTTGTGTTTTATCAAATAAACATAAACATATCTAGAATGGTCCACATACATATATAAGTATCAAACCTAACAATTCTTTAGACCTTTCACTTTTTCCAGTAAATAGTGTTTTGGTCATCATATATAATAAAAAATTTCATGCGATTCATAATCAAAAGCATCAAAATATTATTCTTTATATAATTTAGTGATTCTTGTTTCATTAATATGACCTAGTTTACAATACCATAAATATGATGAATATTGATTATCTATTTTTTTTTTAATGTTTATATTAAACAAGGACATTTCTAAATTAAGTATATACAAATAATTTGTATAAATTTAGATCTATAATAAACATCATTATTATAAATAAATAAAAACATGTACCTTCAATAATAATTTTAAATCCATTCAATGCTAAGTAAGAACGGATATGATGTTTTTAGAAAGTACTAGAACAAAATAAAAATTATTAAGATCTAATATCATTCTACTTGGAAAAGTTAATGCAACAACTATTGTTCTATTATCAATACATAGGTTTACTTTATCTTTATTCAATCATAAACACACCCGAAGCAAAAACTTCAATAAACTTCTTAGCTTTCACGGTTGCAAGATAATTTTTGCATTTCCTTCAATAGTAGCTTTTCTTACCACAAAGATGACAAGTAGCCTTGTCTTTATTTATGCTCTAAGTAGGCTTCTATGCTTTTAATACAAGGACTGCAAGACCAAGTGAACACTTAACCCATGGTTCATGAAAAAGCCTAATTTATCTAATTTCTTAAAATAATTAATCATTATTAAAACATGGGTGTTCACTAAGGGAACCTCTGTCATTTTATAGTGGTACAATTCCTTAAATATCTCATATATCTCACTCCTACTAGTTGCATCAAATATCTATTTGAGATGCAAAATTATAGTATGAATATTCATATTCTCATACTGCCTTTGTAGTTCAAGTGACATACTAGCCAATATTACACATGTATTATGTTCATCATTATCAATATGACATTGATATTCATTTCTAACTTTTTTATAAGCATTCTCAACAGAGGCTCGAGGAATTGAGTTTTCAAGAACATATAACCATTTTTTATTTCATGAGAACAATTCTCACATTGTGGTGCACATCCAAGAATTTTAAATCCAAGAAGTTTGGTTTGGTCTAATCAATTTGTTAGCGCATTAAGTATACTATGTAGGGATATGTTGTTACTCATTTTTTTTATCTGCCATTCTATTCATGTAAAGATAATGCATATTAGTTTCATCTATTCATATTTAAAACCAAAATTAGATAAGATCTTTAATCATAATTTGGTCTACCAATTTTATTTTTTTTGTAAATTAATAGTCCTCCCTATTAATTTAAAAAATCTCGCATAGATCTTCTAGTGGGCTAGGATTCAATTTAATTTATTTTACCGTGAGTGCTTAACAAATCAAAATAAGTTAAATTAGACAAATAACATAATTTATCAATCACATCGTTGTATGACTCCCAGATCAGTAGGGTAACAATTCCTTGTTAAAACATATCATATATGTTTTGCCTATATATTGTCTCTAATCTTATATAGTCATGAGTGGTTCATCCAAATCATATAGGTTTAGTTATGTAAGAATTAATTCTATAGCATTAAACATATTCAATTAACGATATCTTTAAGTGACTCAACAAGTTATTCATAAATAGAATTCTAGTTTTATGCATATAAAATTAAAAGGCAACAAATCATGTTCTCAATAAGCATTTAATATTAACGAGAGATTTTTTTATTTTAATAAGGTCTCATTTTATGATGTAATTGATATGTTATACATAACAATTATATATAAAAACAAAAATCACCCTTAGCATATCATTCTAATTAGATGATTATGAAAATATCTAAACTAATTTCATCATGTTATTGAATTGTAATATTTTTAAATTAAATAACATTTATATAATTGAATAATAAACCTTGAGTTACCATTAAAGGAGTATTATATGATTGAAGAATTTCATAACAAAAAAAAAATGATAAGGCACAGGCCTTATATAATATTATAACCATTCAACTAATAGAAAACACAATTACATTGGTCTTTTAAAATCTATAATCATCCATCATGCATGAAAAATACATTAATATGCATAGTTAAATATTTTCATGCTACAATTCTAATTATTGTCTATATATGCAATTTTAAAATATATTTTTAACACTTAGAAATATTAAATCAAATCCAATTTGATAATTTCTCAAATGTAATAAATTTCATTTCATACATAATTTCTTTGAAAAATGGCATTTCAAAATTTAATAAGAAATATTAATCATATAAAAAATTCTTATTAACACCCTAAACTATTTTAGGATCAATTAAATAAAATTTTACAATATTTCAAAAACTCTTTTGATTTTAGAAGAACCACTTTTCTAAAGTGGTTTAATTAAAACAAAAGTGAATTAAACACTTTAATTCAATCCTAAACTAATTAGAAAAATTAATTATATAATTAACTTAATTTAGGTTTTAATTTTAAAATATAAAATCAATATTTTATATATGGAGGGCAAAATTGTAATTCTACCATAAATTCCCCAAACTGTGATTAGGTATAAAGTATAGGGGTAAAACAAGTAATTTAGACACTAAAAACCCTAAATATATTGCTAGGGCATAACCATAATTCTACTTATGATTTTCTTTTTCTTCTTCTTCCTACTACCAATATTAGGCTCAATACCCCTTAATGGCGGTTGTAGTAATGGCAACGAACGATGTCACTGCTTACCAATAACGTTAGGGCCCCTAGCACTGCATAGTCACAAGCGCAAGGCTACTAACTCACACTGAGCTTCCAGCTGCTCTAGCAATGTTTTGCGTTGTTTGGGCGAAACAACAGTCATGGGCTGTTGCCTTTGTTGTTGGTGGTGCACTAATTGTAGCCACAAAGTTCACATAGCATTTATAAGCGTATTGTCGACGGTTGTGTAACCACCAAACACAATTTTGATAGACTGTGGCCAAATCTATAAATCTAGCAAGATCTTATCAGAATAATAACCAGGCATTGTTTTTCAAAAATTGATATGAAAATTACTTCTGAAAAAATAATTTTTTCCATATAAAATTAGTTTATAATTATTGCCAATTATAATAAAAATATGCAATCAACAACCCTAATTGTTTGATGATGGCTTTGACACCACTGTTGGATTTTCTAAAAGCACATAAATGCAAGAAAAAAAGTATTAATTTTTTTTGAGTCCTAAAAATCCTGTTAGACATTCTAGAGTCGTTAAAGGTTTTATAAAGCAATCAACAAATTGCTAATGTGTTTTATAAAAATACTAATAAAGTTATCTTTGGATAACTTTTTCTATTCTATCTGAACTTATCTCTTAAATACTTTAAACTAATCAGATAATTACAGAGAAGATAATGCTAACTAATCTTGATAAACTTCTATCTTAGTCAAATTATCTTTTTACCAACTTTGAAAAGATCTTCACTAATCTAAGCCAACAAAATAACTTTACAATATGGTTCTCTATATACAAACTATCACAAGTATTTTTCTACAAACCTTTTTTTTAGAATTTGCATCATCACTACATCTTTATGATGAAACTTTTTATTTTTATATTTCCTATATTGACATCTAATTTTTCCTTCACTAATATTCTTTGAATTAAAAAGTACAAAATTAATAAAACCCTTAACCTTTTAAAGATAATCTTCCTTATGCAATCCTTCAAATGAATCTTAGTATATCAAATAACGATCATGTATTACTTATGAAACCTACATAGAATATTAATGAAAATATTTATTAATAATATAACCATCAATTTAAAATTCAACTTTTTTTATTACAAATGAATTCACAATTTAATAACCAATTATTATTTCTACACAAAATCAATGTTGCATTAAAATGAGAACTAAACA
>Ga0325411_1001596_pt1 | contig 25320 bp, 9 predicted proteins | sample PopdelMetagenome_13_FD_206181 | JGI IMG/M metagenome (GOLD analysis project Ga0325411, IMG submission 206181) | Populus deltoides microbial communities from Bellville, Georgia, United States - Xylem-PdIQD-R4 | ecosystem: Host-associated > Plants > Phyllosphere > Stem > Wood/Secondary xylem... | reverse complement strand
TTGCAGTTTTCACATAATATATCAAAGTTGATGAAGAAGGCCCCGGAGGAGCACCCAGCCCATTCTCTTTCCTATATGCAGCTTTACCAAGGTCTGCCAGGAGGACACGAGTTCACATGGTAAGAACATGCAATTTCAAATCCAACTCAATATCACCAATTCAGCCACCACAAGCGTCTGACATTGTTCAGGATAATCAACACGCCATTACAGCTGATTTGAGATGGTACATGTCCAACATTATATTCACCACCAACTTTAGCTCCGCAAAAACCATTGTTTTTACCCCAGACCTTTGATTCTTGTGTCTCCTTCATCTGTAGAAATGCAATCTGTAATATTAAAAAACAAAATCTATAAAAATCAAGGCATGAACAAAACCATCAGTGTACTTATTGATCTGACGCAGCACAGAGAAAGCCAGTAATAATGTAGAGAGAAATACTTCAGACGGTAATTAACTAAACAACCAAGCAGCAGAAATACGCTGAAAAAAAAAAAAAACCTTCAGCAGCTGTTAAACACTAATTCCCAAATCCCTAACAACTAAAAATCAACCTAAAAAAGATCTTTTATGCTAATCAAGTAAGAGTTTATAAGCAGTATTTGCGAAATCATCAACAAATTCCAAACAGCTAACATACCTTCTGTTTTGACACGCTTCACATGCTAACTGTTATAATCTGTTGACACGGAAAGCATACAACCCCTCCCCCAGGAAAGTGAAGAAAATTTAAGCTCTTATTTTCAGTGTGGGTGGGGGAAAAAATTTTACTGTGTCGGAGAGTAGTTTTAAATTAAAAGATAGTTACGAGTAGGAAACGGAATGATCAGAATATTTTAATTTAAAATTTCTCTTAATTATTTTTTTTAATAAATTTTAAAAAATAATTAATAAAATATCATATTGTAAGATTTGTCAGTACGGGGCGGGTTTTCGGGGAGGCCTTTTTTTCCTTCAAAATTTGTAACTGATGGTGTCTAAAATACTATGTTATCTTTTCCAGAGATAATAGGACAAAGAAAGTACGTAATTTAAAATAAAATAAATATACACAAAAAAGTACGTAATTTTGATATTTGGTGAATTAAAAAAAATGGATTTCCAAGGAGGATTCACATGTAACTAAATACGAAACACTATTATAATTACTAAAATACAATGAATTTATTATTGGGATAATATGATTTTTTTATAAGATTTATTAATTATTATAAAATTAACCAGAAATAATTTAATTTTTTATATTTTGTAAACCACAATATAACGATTAAATTACTTAAATTTCAAGGATTTATTAAGAGTTGATTTTTGTAATTTTTTTTATTTGGTGTTTCTAATCAAATAACTAGGTAAACAAATTTTATAAACTAACAAGTATTGGCATAGATTTTTTTTTGGATTTTTTTTTCATCTTGTAATTTGATGTTGTTTTTTTCTAAATTGAATTTCATAATTTTTTTTATTTTTTTATCGGGTTATCTTGATCTTATAACTTGACCTGTAAATTTAGCTAATTAACCCGAGCAAGCTCAAGTCTTTTTCTAGTTTATAATTGTTATGTTTTTTTTTAATTCTTTTATAAATATTTTATTTTTTAAATTTATCCTTTGTTGCTTTCATTATCATCTGGATTATCAAAGATTTAATCCGTTGTTTAGAACAGAAATCTCCAGTTTATATACAATGATTCCACATATTCCAGCCTCGTATCCACGTGAATAGATAGTCACTAACCGCTTAAGTACTGATTCAGTAGTTACTCGCCACTAAAAATTGTTTTCTACTTTCTGCATGCATATCTGCTTACAGTAACTTGTAACAGAAGGGAATTTGAGGGAGTGGTTCCTTGCTTGATGGAATCCGTTTTATATCTTGTCCAGAGGCTTTAAATGGAAAAATAAGTTTAGTGGATTGCTTGGAAGTGTTTCTCAGCAATAACATACATAAACGTGGCTGCATTTTGACTGTTAGATGAAGCTTACATCAAAACCAGAACTCTACCCTTGTTGTTGACTTGTTGTTGGAAATGTGTTATGACATCTTGGAAAACAAGATTATTTTCCTTATCCCAAATCATGCTGATTTAACATGGATGAGCATCTTCTCTCAAGAACAATAGCAGAAGAGTCCAGCAGGCGACCAGGAAGAGAACTCTCCCCTAGTTACCTTGATCTTGGCCAGTCCCTACGTCAATCGACATCACACCTTGTCACTAATGATGTGATTATCCCCATCATCACAACACCAAACACTTCTTCATATGTAAATCTCATTGCCAGTTTGAACAAAAAGAAAACAAGACTCCCTTACCGATCTCATTCGGCTCCATCGTTGTTTACAGATGCCAGGGAGACTTTTGAAGATTCTTTCGACCCCAGACCTGGCTCGAAATCAACTCCTTTGATTGTTCGGCAGGCTTTTGTTGGCGTATTCTTGTATGTATTGGTTGTTGTGTTGATTTTCCTTGTCAGTGGCCGCTTCAGGGGCACGGCAACATTCAAGCCAGTAGATGCCTTGTATTTCACAGTGGTTACACTTTGCACCATTGGCTACGGTGATATCGTTCCAGATACAACTTTTACCAAGCTGTTTACTTGTGGTTTTATCTTGGTTGGTTTTGGCTTCATCGATATTTTGTTAAATGGATTGGTCACGTATATTTGCGATAAGCAAGAAGCCGTTCTGTTAAGCACCATGGATGGGAGCACGCCCACCACCATGGTTCAAGCTTATATGATAGACAAAGCTAAAGGAAGAATGAGAATCAGAACGAAAGTGGTCTTGGCTTCGGCAGTGGTCATTGTTTGCATTGCGGTAGGAACTATTACAGTGCACTACCTGGAGAAGTTGGATTGGGTTGATAGTTTTTATCTGGCTGTTACATCCGTGACAACTGTAGGCTACGGGGATTACGCTTTCACAACCATAACTGGAAGATGTTTCGCCATTATTTGGCTGTTAGTTAGCACACTGGCAGTTGCCAGGGCTTTTTTGTACCTGGCTGAGCTAAGGATTGACAAGAGGAATCGCAGGATTGCAAAATGGGTTCTTCAGAAAAAGATGACACTGGGCGATCTAGTAGCTGCAGACCTCGATAATGATGGATCCATCAGGTAATGTTCATGATCTTCTATCGATAGATTTCTAGTTAAAGCTACGCTGTTCAAAATCCTATTAAACCTTTACAAGCTGTTGTCGTCTTCAACTTGATTTTCCCCAACTTGATTTTCCCAACTTGATTCCAATCAAATCTTAGTGCATGCATATTTGAAGAAAACCTAAATATGCGCAGATGGGAAAGGGAGGATGATGTGGTGTCATGATGGAAACAAACACAGGGTTTCACTTAGTTTCGCATAATTACAAGACAAGAGAGATCTGGGAAGAGAGAAGCATGAGTATAGCTTATATCTCAGGATTGCTCAAGGGGATGTCCTTAAACTTAGAGCAGACAGTTAGGCAAGTCCACACTACACAGAGTTGGACCATCGCACTGCTATTATGTTTCCTGTGTATATTGGATGTTGGAGCATGATCATAACAGAATATGAACATTTCAATCATTAATTGCAATAGTTAAAGCGCAACGCATTTTGAGAAAACAAATGCATAGTGTCGGAACCTAATCTGTTTTCCAGTAGGATTTTCTTTATCGCAGTTGCGGGCAACCATGATAGAAGTTAAGAGTAGCTATCAGCCTATCATTGTAAGCTAAAGGAAAAGAGCGTGTTCGGTTCCAAATCAATGGAGCTTCAAATTCAATACTGATAAACAGATACAGATGAAACAACTTGGTGCAGTGGCCATGCTTGACCAGAAAATTTGTTCAGGTCAACAACCGAAAACAAAATTATGTGTGAATTCTAACATAAAATGGATAAACAATTCTCTGAATTTACAGAATGCTTCCCAAGACTTTGAACGATGAGAACAGTACTCAAAAGCACAACCTCCCTGCTTCTGCAAAAAAACTTTGTAGATGATGCAACCAGTTAATTGAGCAGATCTCTCTCAGTTTTTGGTATTTGTCAATCAGATTATGCAGCATGTTTAAGTTTCAATGCAATCATTCCAATTTGCTCAAACCTTATGAGCTTAATATGTGTTGTTGGCTGCAGCAAATCTGAATTTGTAATATACAAGCTCAGGGAGATGGGGAAAATAGCAGAGAAAGACATCCAGCAGATCTGCAACCAATTTGATTCATTAGATAGTACCAACTGTGGCAAAATCACTCTTGCCGATCTCATGTAAAGTGATGATAGTTAAACAGGTTTTGCTATTGGAACAGGCCAACCAGATTTTGCCTCGCTGATAAGCAGGACTTGAGACTCTCTATGGTGAAGGGTAAAAAAATGGTAAGGCAATATACAACAAGCAGGATGGTATCATGACTGAAGTTCAATTTCCTACTGGCATAAAGTTGGTCAACTGATTACACAAACAAGATCTATTCTTTTTGCAAGCAAAGATCTATAATTTCATTTTTTGTTCAAATGTTAATTTGTCAGTTGATTATCTGCTGTAAGAGAAGGTAAAATTGTACATGTAAGAACTGTCGAATGTTGATTGCTCTAGTTGATAGGAGAGCAGCAACTGTCTCAGAAAGGTGCATTTTCATCCCCTCAATTTAAGGGTACATTCATTTACATGACCTTTTAAACCTCCAGATTCATCAGTGCATGCTTTGCTACACTCTACAGCACATTAGTTACAAAGGAATTATTTGAGTTGCAAATTGTGAAAACTATGACAGAAAATAAAGTGCACCATCCTAATGCAATCATCAACTCACCAACAGATTTCTTCAATTTTGTCGCCTAAAATATTGCTGAGCATTCACAGTGGCAAACCTTCAAGGTTACATTAATGAATGACCTTGTAAGAGTCCAGGGAGCTTCATGCAGATGCTGGTTCACAGATTTGCCCTCAGTTTACCCTAGCAACTATAATTCAAACAGGAACCATTACAAACGCTAACTAAAAGAAATAAAAAACATAGATGGCATAAATCAAGTGCAAATCAATATTTCCTGCTGATCTCAAGTTCAAGCAGCATGTTGCTTCGACTTAGTAGTCAATGGCTAAAAGAAGAAACTTAAGATGGAGAAGTTGGCAGCAACATTTTGAATCACATGGAACCAAAGAAGATGGAAACAAGAAAATCACCTGTGAGAGAGAAGGACATTAGTTCCATTTTGGGTGCGGTGCTGATGTAATGGATTCAGACATTTTGATTCTCCAATTTGCTCATTATTTCCAACAAAGAAACCAAAATAGTATTTCTCCTATCATGGCAACTTGAGGAATAATTTATCTCAAGAACTAATTATGTCCTACTTAAGCCCTTATTTTGCTAGTTAACCAAACTGAAGTAGCCCAAAGAAGTAGGCAGGGACAGAGACTCCTGGGAACCAGCACCATATATTAAAGGGGGGCATGCATTTGGCTTTCAGAAACAGTACTTGAACACAAATGAACCACCTTGAAGGTGAAGGCGGCAAGAAATTTATTTCATTCAAAATTATAACAGCAAGGTGAATAAGGGCATAAAAAAAAGAGAACGGTGCATTTGAAGCGCTCATCATCATTAAAGTTCCATGTCCAGTCACCTCAGATTGGTCAGATTAGACACTAGAAAGCACAATAAACTTATTTATGAATCATAAACTCTCATACAAGAATGCATGGCATCCATGCTTCAATACTCAAATCAGCACCCTTCACGGAACATCACTACTTTTAAAGTCAATGCAGGTATCATTACTACAAAACCTCACCTGCCAGAGGAAAGAAGACTGATACAAAGAAACTTCAACTGATCTCCACCTTCTTCTGCATTATCCCTGAGATTCTGCAAAGACAGACAGATTCAGATGTCATCTCCAACAAGCGATCATCACTGTCATCAAATCTTGAAAAGGAAAAAAACAGAAGGAGAAAATGCTCATAAGACAACACCAATCATAAGATTGATTAATAAACCTACTTCTGCCGAATAGCACGGACACTCTCAAGAAGCTCTATCGTTTGCTGCACTTTAAAATTATTAGGTTTCTCATTATCATTCAGTACCAAGGCTGAGACATTCAAAATGGTGACAAGCTCTGATTCAATTTTATTAAGCTTCACATCCAAATGTTCCAAGAAGTCCTCATACGATGATACATCCTTCAAACCCCTGATTATGCTCTCTTCATTAGAATCATTACAAATGTCCCTGCCGAGGAATCCCACTTCCTCATCAACCGGCGGGTTTGTTTCTCCATTGGCACATAATTGTAAGTCTTGACCATCACTAAATTCCAGGTCATCATCAGAACTGAAGTCTGTAACTCCCAGCTTAGGAGATACAATTCGAACCGGACTCGAATCATCTTTCGTCTCAACTTCAACATCGAAAGCCACATTCCCTATTAGCTGGTTTTCTTTTACAGAAATTACCTGAAATCAAATATATTTTAGCAAATAAAAGATTAGGTTCTCCAAAAATGAAATTAAAAAAATAATAAATTAGTACCTGATTAAGCTTAGAGGAGAGCTCATCAAGCAACTCGATTCGGTTTTTTGACCTTCCAATAGCATGCATAACTTTCTTCTTTTGAAAAAGCAATTCTCTTGCATCATTTTCTTTTCCAGAAATAACACTAACAGCAGCCTGTCGTTTTAGTTTCTCTGCTGCCTCTGATAATCTCATAAGTCTCAATCTTGCACTATTTGCTATATTTAACCGCCACCCAGAAATAAAACAATTAATCTTTCAAAATCTGAATAAAATTGAGAATTGATAAGAAAGAACGGATGAAACCTTTGGCTCTGGTGCTTTCGGCCTCAGCATGAAGCTGATCGAGTTGGGTGCGAAGCTGGTCTGTGTTGGAGGACAAGCACATAGGCCTCTTCAATACAGGCCTGCAAAGCACTACCATAGCACCACCACCGTGACCGTGACATATCATCTCTCCTCCCTCTCTGAAACGCAGCGAGCTTAACGGTTATCAAATTATCATTCTAGTGATTATCTTGAAAGAAAAGGAAGAACAAAAGAAAAAGACAAAAAAACCGACTGCAACAACGCAAAGGATCGATTTGGGCATGCTTTTAATTACAAATTGCCAGGCCTGATTACAGGGCCCATGTAAGCCCAATGAGCTGATCTAAGACTCCATATTAAGTTATACTGGATCTGGGCCTTTGTGAATGATAGGAACAGCAAGGCCTAATCTTTAAGTAAATGGGCCTTTGATTATTATCGGAAATACTCGATAATTTTCCGCTAGCGTTTAAGTTTTTTCCACTAAAGAGCCGATTCTCTTCCAGCCATCAATTTCCCACGATCACTCAAACGCCGCTAACAAGCTCAAAAGGCTGCAATCATGAAGAGAGAAGAGTACGTGGGCTCTGTTTTTATCTTATCTTGGCCACAGTTCTTCATGTCCCCACTCCTCCGAGTTCAAGCTTGTAAAGTTGGCATGAAGAGGCTCTCTTAAATGCCAGTCTCTTTCCTTGATTTCTGCCCTTCTTCGATTTGGTAAAATCAAGCCATCCAATGTTGGGTCCACATGAGATGACATTCGGAGAAGACTCGAGCCCATTGTTTGCTCTCCAAAAATACCTACCATCATATATATATATATATATATATATAGAGAGAGAGAGAGAGAGAGGTGTGTGTGTGTTGTGTGTACAAATCATCGTGACAAGCTCCACATCAACGACGCCCACTACGGGCTAAAAAAGGTGATCTTGACCATCTCCTAATTTCGTACTCGGGGAATCATTTACTAGGGAGGCAAACAAACCTTGCATTGGCTAAAATATGAAATGAAGGACGGTAGGGAGAACAACGCCGATTGACATGTCAGTAATGAAAAGGGAAAACCCTTTTGATTTCTTAAATATATTATACAGAGAAACATTTTTTCTGACAAAGGAGCCATTAAGAATTGTAGTCGTTGAGAATACAAACATCAATCAATCACTGTTTTTACGTGAATTGTCATCAATGGAAGAAGCAGAGAGTTGATTCGACATACGAAGAAAAACAAATCCAGTTACTCAACCTAAACTATAAGAAATCAAGAACTGAGGGAAATAATTCCGTGTATCCTTTTGTTTTAGAGGTTGCTTCAGGCTTGTCCATGTGTTTTTTACTATATGCAATATATTTATGAAATTATTCTATCTCCATGCTATTATTTCATCAAATCCTCATCGCACACGTGGCCAAATTCTGACTTTATATGTTCAAAAAATACCCCCTCGTTAAGAAAACAAAAATAATAAAATTTTATATATTTTTTTTCCAAAACTTTCCATGCATTGCATCGCATGCACAAATAATTTATCAAAACTCAGGACCTCGTTATAATCTTAAATCTTATTCTCCCACTCTCTATCTTTTAATGAAAAGTATTTTGAATACACTAAATATGTATGAACTTGATCACATACAAGTACTCACGTTATGTATTTTTATAAAGTTTTATGACGAAAATTTATAAATGCAATGATAAATCAAATATATATATATATATATATATGAAAGTAGATTTGACACAACTTTTAAAATATAAAAACATGTGTACCTGATTAATTACAAAATTTTATATTTAAGGAGCGTACCTAAGTGTTTTTTTTCTTCTATATCATATTATTTCAATATCACGAATAAATAAATAAATAAATTAGTTGATATTTACTATTGCTAGGTGCCCCTTACTGCAAACATGATGATGAGGAAAATTTAATTTCAATGGGTGCATGTTTAAGAAATGTAGAGCTATAATATTTAATTAGAATTTCTACTTTAAATTGGCATGAAAATTGTTTTAGGTAAGAGTTTCTTGATTACAAGTGGTTAGGATTCAACTAATTAAATTAAGGCCTAGAGATCAGACAAGACTACCTAAAATTTAACTAGTACTGTTCAAGTAGTTTGCTTTTACTATGTTTGGCTCGGTCTTGGTTCCTGGCATCCATTTCTCGTTCAAACGCAATGTGACTTGCTTAAAGATCGAGAAAACTGAATTGAATTAATATCGATATTGGTAACTAGAAGATTACAGCTAATTACAATAACCAAGTCAATCTCTCTATCTCTTCAGTCTGCCCCCACCTCATTGCAAGATGAACTATATATATAGACTAAAAGTAATAATTACATCCCATTCCGTATCATAAACTGGTTTAATTAATTATTTGATGCGGTGGAGCCAAACTACCACACTTTTGAAACCGCAAAAGCAACGCTCTTAAGTGAGTTGTTGACCTTTCTGATGCTGGAGTCTGAGCATAAAACGCTTGAACCAGTCAATCTACATAATATATTGCCACACTGATGATTCACGTCAAGATTTCAAGTTATCTACAAACGTCGTTATCTGGCCCCTTCATCCTCTCCCAAAATAATAATATCTTCGGTGGTGGAGTAGAGGATTGAATGATTCAGAAGGCATGTGTTTAATGTTAATTAATGGAGATCAATCTAGGAGAAGTAACTTTGGTGTGGAATAGATTCTTTCATGGTCTAAACACTTCTGTGGTTGGGAGCTCGATAGTCAAGAACGATTCAAGCCCTCGACAGATATATATATATATATATATATATATATCCATCCGATGCTCATGTTTGAATAATTGCTTTGGTTGGTGTTATATAATTGAATTAACTTACAATAGTAATATTATTAAAAAATTATAATAATATTGAAATGTCTGACATGCATTGATCACAAAGCAACAAAAATATTTTATGTATAGATTAATTACAGAATATATATATATATAGAGAGAGAGAGTGACAAAAGTCAAGTTTCTGACTTGGGCAACCACCATTTTTCTAGCATCTTCGAATAACTTCAAGTTTTGTTTTCATGCTCGTTCATCTCGTTCATCGCTTAACAAAGCTCATGCTACATCGGGTTTAGTTAACGGAAATGAAGGGTACAACCAGCACAAACTCGTATATACGAGCATTTGTTTTATTCCAAGGATCAACATTTTAAACTGAGAGAATGTGTGCTGAGTATATTTTCAAAACAATCAATGACTACAACATGGGTGTTCTTAGTTTCGAAGAAATATATCATCAATTTTAAAATCTATACTATTTGATCATCAATGTTAATTTTAATTTTTTTTATTAAATTCCTATCGGTTGAAACGCTGTTTTCAAAAAAAAAAAAAAAGTACCCTCGTTGTGATTTCAGCTGCACCACAAAACAGGAGCGTTTTTTAGGACTTTGTGCACTCAATCAAACAAGTGTGTGTAAAAGGTGCCACAAGGGACTCTCATAAGTGCTAGATAAATGGGAGAGCAATGTCCAGACGGCAAGTAATATTCTCATCATTAATTAGGCAAGTCTAAAACCTAATCTTGTCCGATATTCCCCAATTTTTGACCAGAGAAAATTGAACCTAGCGGCTGAAATATTGGAAGTAAAATCGCCACTAATTAGAGCCAACTTGGTTTCATATCCCGAGGACTGAATCTGGTTTTGCAAGCCACGTTATTATTTCCCCGACATAAAAAGAATTCGACAAGTCAACATTCACACAATCAAAGAGTTAACGTTAAATAATTAAGGTAGTGGGACGGGGGAATTATATTTATGGCCACAGGGTTTATTCTAATATTATTTTGATCTGAGACACTCTTTAGGATTAAACTCTAATTAAAAAATAAACAAACTAATGACTCCCTCGTAAATACCATTAGAAGCTTATGGTTTCAAGCCTTGTTAATTTGCTAGCCCCTTTACACGTTTTATAGTTTAGTGTGACTTGTATAAACAGAAATATTGAGTGATTTGCTGGTTATAATCTCGATATCATACTTGGATTAGTGAAAACACTCTAGCCAATATTGTTCTTCTAGCTAGCGCGCGTTAACCATTGGCCTTAAATTGTTGATGCTTGCTTTGGTTATAATTATCTCGATATATATATTATAGACCACTACTTTGTATATATTGATGCTTGCTTTGTTGTATACCCTACGAGAATACGACCTTTTCCTCTAGCGTTAATCATTAGCCTTAAGAATATCACAACTAGAAAATTAGTAATATAAACAAAAATACTGATAGAATTTTTTTTATTAGTAGATTATGATGAATTTTACTGATAAAATAGTCTCTTGTTATATTTATTGATAAAAACCGATGAAAATAGTATCTTGGTATGTACCGATGAAATTACTGAGAAAAAAAAACCAAAAAGTACGATGATATGTCGTTTATACAGACAAAATTACCGAAGAAACTAACTCGTCGGTGAATTTCATTTGTAATGCTGTCAATAACATTTTATTTATGACCTGACCAACAACCCTCATCTCCCCCCTCCCTCCATTTTCTCTTATTCTTCCTCCCAACTCTACAACAAATAGCAACATCCTCTATTTTATTACAAATCAACTTCTCACCATAAATCAAGTCACCTTAACACTTATTTTGTTAACATTCTTGTTCTGATTCAAATTTTATTGAGGATTCCCCATAAAAAATAAGCACAACTATCCATTTTTTGTTTGAAATCAATTTTAAAATATTAATTTTTATTGTACATTTTTATAGTATATATATTTTGTTTAGGTATTTACTTGTTTTATAGCGTTTTTTCTCAAAGAAATTTGTTGCATGAGTGTATGATTTGTGCATGTTAAAGTTTGTTTCAGATTTTAAAAAATTATATTTCTTTGTAAATTAATGAAATTTATTTTGAATTTATGACTTAAGTATTTTGTAATGAAACACATAATGACTTACTTAATTAGTTCATTTATATTTTTTTCAATTTTATTGTTGAGTTGAAAATCATATTTAAAATTAGGATAAAAAAATATTTCTCAAACTAAAATCTCTTTGTCTCGTTAAAATGCTTTTTTTATTTTTTTTATTTTTTTGAAAACTTTCACTAGAGCACTTGTCCTTTGACAACATTCTCTCATCATTCCAAAAGCAAGTTTTAATCCTAAAAAAATAAAACCCTAATAATTTTGATGCAAGTATAAAAAAAAATATGATAATAATTCAACGCTTGTGCGTTGTCAAGAGAAACTCTTTGAAAATATCATTAAATTCAGCTCAGTTGGTCATCTTTGAAATCTTCTAACCTAAATTTATGCCTATGGCGGGTTTCAAACTAAACTATATAGAGTTGACTTGGTCGACTTGACTAGTATAAAGGCAACCTAAAAAATTGATAAAAACATAACTTAACTTAAAAAAATCAAAATGATATATATATTTTTTTAATATTGAGGCAACAATACATTTGATCAATTCAGGTCAACTTGTTAAACCTGCAAATCAAGCATAGATCTAACTAGGTTCAATAAGTTTTTTTTAAGTATTTTTATTTAATTATATAAAAACAAAAATTAGTGACCATGCACGAGAAATCAACAAAATAAGTAACTTTTTTTACTATGATGGGTGGTAAAAAAAGAGCAATTGTCCATGAACAAAGTAAAAATTAAATTAAATTATATAAAATAATATATATATATATATATATATTTAATTAATTTAAGAATTTTTACGAGACTATGATAAGCTGAAAGAAAGTAATGCAAACCAATTCATAAAAGTCAAATCATCATTCAATGCAATGTGAAGAGATATTTGTTTTTTTTTAAAAAAGCTCCATGGCCAAACTAAAGAAGAACCAAAAAATAAAAATATCATCTTTTAAAATAAAGGGTTGCTATTTTGGTCCCCTCATTTATAATTATTCGCAAACAATCAAACTAAATTATTCTCAGCAAAATCAAAACAAAATCAATGTCGAAATCTTTTTGAGACCAAGAAAATCTAAAGAAAGAAGCACAAAATAAATCATGAAGTATAATTTTAAATTAACAAAACATGGAGTGATTAAATTAAAAAAAAAATAAATTACCCAAAAAAAATTAAAGGGAAAAAATATTCATCTTGCAAATCCACAATAATTTATCTTACAGGAACAATGAATTTCTTAAAAAAGGAGATGACATATTGTATGACTTCGGTCACACGTGACTTGGTTTATGAATTTAGCCGAGTTTAATAATTTTTTCTTAAAAATAATTTTTAATTATGTGATAAAAATTAGATGCTCACAATTTCGAGCATCAATTCTAAAGCAAACATTCGTTAGAGGCCGTGATAACCCTAAACAAAGTTCACTTAGTCTATTTCCTAACCAATTCTACATCGATGCATGAAATGGGAAAAAAAATAAAATAGTATTTCTTCATTATTATCAACCTTAAGTAAAAGACCAAATTGACCCAAAATTGACAATTAAGCCCCTAAAGTCAAGCTTTAAAAGTTAATTTTTTTTTGAAAAAAAGATCTTAGACCCAAGTTTTTTAGTTGAGTTTAATAGTTTGTTTTAAATAACTTTTACTTAATTATATGATAAAAATTAGATGCTCGTAATTTCAAGTATCAATCCTAAAACAAATGTTTTATTAGAGACTGTGATAACCCTAAACAAAGCAGGAAAAAAACATCATTCATAGAGTTTGTTTCTCAACCAGTTTAACATCAATGCATGAAATGGGGAAAAATAAAATAATATTTTTTTAATTATTATCAACATTAACTAAAAGAACAAATTTCCCTAAAGATGACGATTAAGCCCCTGAAATCAAGCTTTTAAATTGATTTTTTTAAAAAAAGATCTTAGAGCTAATTTTTTTTAGTTGGGTTTAATATTTTTTTGAAAAGATAATTTTTATTTAATTATATGATAAAAATTAAATGTTCACAATTTCAAATATCAATCTCAAAATAGATGTTTGTTAAAGACCGTGATAACCCTAAACAAAGCAGAAAATAAACCATTTATGAAGTTTATTTTCCAACCAATTCAACATTAATGCATGAAATAAAAAAGAAATAAAATAATTTTTTTTAATTATTATTAATATTAAGTAAAAGATCAAATTGCCCCAAATTCAATAATTAAGCTTCTAAAGTTAAGCTTTAAAAGTGATTTTTTTTCCTGTCATGTTGTGTTAATGTTTTTGAACAAGAAGTATGACTTACTCCAATCACTGCTTATACATTTTTTTATAATTATTTAATTCATCTTGTTTAGATATTTTTTTATAGTACTAGTAGTATCATAATCAGAGTTTGATTAATTTATTTGATTATTTTTCTTTCTCTTCTTTTTTATCATAATTCGTGTCAGTCCATTTTAGAATTTCATTAACACTCCGTGCTTTCGAATCACAACAAATTTGACTACCGTGTTGCATTTCCTGATCATCATGATATATACAAAATATATTATTTTACTAAAAAAAATTCATACTATTTTATTTTACCAATTTATTTTAAACACCGATAATAAACGAAAATATCCCATTTCCTTAGTAGCATGCTGATGCTTCTGACTGCGCATACCGAATAAATAACCTGCCCTCTGTTGACTTGAGCTTGTACAAAATAAATAAATAAATAAATGCCAACTGTATGTATATAAACGTTTTCCAATGAAGAAATTAAAGAGTAAAGAAAGTCAACAATCTCAGCTCTTCTCATTGGTGTCCTTCTAAATTATTATTATTATTATGATTATTCCTTTTTTGAGCGTTGAAAACACCTCCACCTAAATTATTCCCGCCCATATCACGCATCAGATTGGACCTTTCTCATCATTACTTTTCTTTGCATTGTAGTAAAAAAAACATAAGGAATATGTTTTTATTTTATTTTAAATCAGCACAATAAACTTGAAAATGGAAGGGAATGACATTGATTGAAATTATTTTTTTGTGTAAAATGATATAGATATAGTTGGTTTTTTCCTGCTTTTAAAATATAATACTTTCTAAATATTATTTTTCTAAATATTAAATCAGAAGAATAAACTTAAAAATAAGAGGAAATGACATTGATTGAATTTTTATTTTTTTTTAAAATAAAATAGTTTGATTTTACCGTGTTTTAAAAGTGCCATATTTATTAAATATTATTTTTTTAAAACACAACAATTACATTAACTAAATAGATTCAATCATGTGATTACCGACATCATCCAATAAACAATGTAAATACATATAAGTAGATGAGTAATGTTTATATATTTTAAAATTACTTGAATATTGTATTATTAAATTATTTTATATTTATTTTGCATGTGTGTAAGAGAATATAATGAATTTAGTTAGAATTTATTGATTGTGATTATTGTGGATTTTTACAGGTTTTTTTATGCTCGATAAAATTTTAAGTATAGTTTCTATTTAGAGAAAATTCTGTCTAAATTTTGATAAAATTATAAATATTTTAACTCTTTAAAATTATAAAATAAATAAAATTTCAAATTAACAAAAACTATATTTTTATAAACTTTTTCAAGCTTAAAATTAATATGAAATTGACCAAAAACTGTACAAGAATGACTATTTTGACTATTTTAACTAAGTTTAACCATTTTATTAAATATCTAGTTATTTCTCAAAACTATCCTTTTGAGAATGTCGCGATTCAGAAACGTGATGTTATTAAAATATCATGTTTTTGAACCGCAATATCTTAAAATTATGTAATTTCACCACAAATAAAATTTCATCCTATACTATTTTAATATTTAATTATATTTTGAATGATAATTACCTAATTTGTTTTCTAGTGCATATTTTGGTAAAAGTACATTTTATCATGGACGTCACTCTTCATAAACTAACACAAATATCATGTTTTCCCGTGCAGTAATATAGCAATTGAGACATTATTCAATGAACATTTTTTTTTCATTTTAGCTATTATTTTTTTCAACTTCTTTTTTATCTACCATGTTGATGATATTTTAATAGTTTTTTTTTTTTGTATATTCTTAGGAATTTAAAGTGTTTGATAAATTTTCAAAATTGAATTAGATTTCAATTTAATAAAATATAATTTAAATTTACTTTTTTGTGAAAACTACTTAAAAAAAATAATGATTAAATTAAAAGTAAAAAATGAAAAAGACGTTTTTTATTTTCATTCAAAAAAATTTGTTTTTATCATAAAAATCTTCATTTAAAAATTTTGTTTCCTTTAATCTAACTCTTTTACTATTAGTTCTTAGATTTTTTTTTCATGTTTTAGTTTTTAAATTTTTAGAGAGGATAAATTAAGAAAGTCATTGAAAAACAAGGAAGAAGAGAGAAAGTTATTAGTTGACCACATTTCGACCATCAAAAAACTAATTTAGGTGTCAATTGGTTCATCTCGCTGAAAAGAATGACATTGAAATGGTTTGAAATTTTTATTTTGCTAAAAGAAGTAGATTAAGGATCGAGAGTTTTTTTTATTCAGTTTGATTTTGGTTTTTTGACCGAATTAAGGATTTTTCGAGGTTGGAAATGGATTTAATGAGGTTTTTAAGTTGTTTTATTATATATAGTTTTAGGTAAAAAAAAAGGGAAATTATTCCTTCATTTTCATATTTAATTTGCATTCAACACCTTTATAATATTACTTTACATCTTGAACTTTACAAGTTCATACTACTTTACATTATGTAAAAAATAAAAAAAATATTTAAAATTTTAATAATACTAGTTTACATCTTGAAGTTTATAAGTTTATACTACTTTACATCATGTACAAAATCAATAAAAAAAAATAAATTATTTACAATATTATCACAATAGGGGTCAGCATAAATAAAAATGCCAATGAATAAAACATGGCAATCCAGTGATTACTATATTGCTATTTTTATTTGAACTTTCATTAGACATGTGGTGTACTATAATTCTATCTGACTTTTGCTCGTTCTTCTTTTGCGACTCATATTCTTTTTTCTGTTCTTTTTTTTCCGTGCAGATCCATATTGCTTTCCTGGTTCTTCACCTCGATCGATCAGCCTTGTAAATATCTTGAATAATGTCTTACCAGTAACTAATACAAAATCTTCTTAAGATGATTTCGCCGATGACTGTTGATTCCAATAAAGTACGTACCAAACCAAACCAGATGGTGTTTTCTCAATAGAAAAGTATCAAACAGTTTGCTCATTTTGGGAATTCATGGAATGTTGATGCACCTCCATTATCACATGCTGCTCCCTCTCGCGGTCCCACCCACCACCTTTATTATTCCAACCACCACGTCCTCTACCTCCTCTACCACCAAAACCACCGCCCCATAATCCAGTCTTGAACCACCACCCCATCGAGAACCACCCACAGGCCCACGATAACCCACGCAATCATTCCCTAGTGAAGGAGCAGCATATGGTGGAGCCAGAGAATTAGAAGATGGCGAGCGATCATGAAGGCGTGCATGGCGCCGGAATGTAAGTGGCACTGGTATGGCACAGACAAGTTCAACCAGACGCTGCTCTATTCTTAGATGCAAAGTTGGTCACAGATCAATCTGACCATGAAGTTCTCATAATTGAAAAAAATAAAATAAAAAATCCAAACTCAAATTACCTGAAGAGCATGATTTATTATTTAAAATTAGCACTCTCTCCTAAATAGACTCACTGGAACGACCCAATCAGTTCCCCTTTTCCAAATTCAAATCCCCTAAACTGCACGATTCAAAAAGGAACGATCCATGAAAACCAACCTGTTAGGGTTCTATTAATTTGGATTTTTTAAAAAAGTTTTGAAGAAAACAATGGATTAAAAGTGAATCTAATTTCAGATATAATATATATGACAATAATTTTATATTTTGTTTGATTTGAAAATTTAAATTAATCCAGGATATATTTTTTTAAAAAATAATAGACATTTGTTTGATTATTTGGACAAAAACATGATCCACGCGTTCAAATTGCGGCTTATAGATATCGTCATAAAAATCCACGCCCATGTCTTCGTGAAATCAATTGGGTTCTCGACAATTTTTGAAGTTTTCTTGTCAAACATGTGCTTCGGCTTCCTCTTTAAAGTAGGCGAGAAGGCGGTCCTTGCCGCAGTCAGATTAATGTCATTATACGGTAGGATATTCATCATTTTTTAATTTTTTAATTTCTTTTTAATTCTCTCTCCTTCTTTATCATATTTTTTAATAAGAAGCAAAATGTAAGAAAATATAAAATCACAGAAGAGTTGAGTTGAACTGCAAGAACAAAGTCGTAGTTTACTCTATATACAGTTGTGCCAAAAAAGTTGACGTTCTACGAGGAAAATGTTGCCCTGCTTTTCACTCGAAGAATACGTGGATCCAAAATATGCTAGACAGCGAAGAAGTTAGTGAAACACGTCTAGCCTTGATGTGAGTTTCTCCTCAAGTGAACGTGGGAAAAATCTTGAGAGACTTTAAATGCACGTCCCTTAGTCTTTGCTCCATATATACTTCACAAATTTTCCATCAATTTAATTCTATATAAATGGAAAGAAAATTATACACGGATGCATGTGGAACTAGCTCGTAGTATTTCAAATAAAAAAAAAGGAAAAAAGAAAAATAAAGGTGGTATCTATACCATTTTAAGCATTGCATTAATTACTTCTAATTAATTTATTTAGCTACAGCTTGAAACAAAACTTTTTAAATCACATGGACTGCCTTATTAATTTCATGTGGATTATGAGGGAAACCCTTACTCCATTCCGGCACTTTCAAGCTTCCGTATGCATTTATAGCGATCAAGGAAGATTGAAAGGCTTTTATTACTCTCTCTTTACTCGACAAGATGCCTCCTTTTGCATGTCGGGGGAGAAAGAAAGCAGTTTCCCTAACTTCCCAAATGATAAAAAAGCTTGAAAGCAGTAATAAATTAATAATAGCCTAACACGACGACAAACAGAGCACACAAAGGACAAACAAAAAGGAAATATATATATATATATATATATATATATATATATATAAAGTACTTATTTACTTCATTTTATTAAGCTAAAAGGTATATAATATCATCTTAAGTTGCCCTCAATAAAATAAGAAAAGAACTCTTCAAATCATAGCATCAGATTGACTTTACTGGATCAAGGAGTGTGCTTGTTTGAAAATTAATTTCCTTGATACATTAATTATAGGTTAACTTTGATTAAAAAAGATAACATGATTTCACCAAATTAACCCTTTTTTTTTTTTTTTTCTCATATAGATCCTTTTACCCGCATCCAACTAGTTCTTTCACTGGTCCAATAACCATAGTCACATTGCGGATAAGGTTCCATGACATTGATATTATACATGCATAATTTTGAGTATTGTAATTTTTTTTTAATTGAGAAATGAAAAGATAGCTTTTACGTTTAATAAAATAAATTAAAAAATATATATGAAGTGATAAATAAAAAATTTATCACTTCATATATCTTATACCAAAGACTGAAAAATAAAGAAAATAAATCTTGTATCAAAATTAAATTTTCAAAAACCTAAGATATCAAAACTTACAAGATTTAATAGTTTTACCGACGGAATTTTTCCGTCGGCATAAGACACATATTCCGCCGATAATTAATTTATCGACGGAATCACCGACGGAAATGCTCCGTCGGTGAATCTTTCGTCTGTAATTTTTTTTTCCGTTGGTAATAAAAAAATAAATTTAACCGCTTCGTTTCTTCAGTATATCCCTCGGTAATAATAATTTTTTTTATTACCAACGGATTTACCGACGGAATTACCGAAGGAATTTTCATCGGTAATTATTTAAAAACATTTTAAAAAATTCATTTTATAAAATTATGAAATAATTAAATTAGCATAAATTAACACTGTATAATATATACTCAAAATGCTTGGAAAAAAGAATAAGAAAATCAACTCATACAAATTTGCAACAAATAAATAAAACGAAAAAATAAATTCAACTAAAAAAATTCATATGAAAAAAATAAAGTTGCAATTGCTAAAAATTGAAAAATCCTATAAATAAATCAATTAAAAATTAATCTCATATGAAAAAAAAATCTCACAACAACATTTATATAATTATTAAGAACAAAAACAATTAAAAATAAAATAAAAAACAAATATAGTGAAAAAAACCATGAAAAAAGAAGAAAAAAGAAAAATCTTACCTTAATGCAGTTGCAAGTGAAGCTAAGGAGAGAAAAATTTTTTCGTTAAGCATATTAATTAAAAAAAACTAAGAGGATAAAAGAAGAAAGAAGAAGAAGACATACCCAAGCATGGAGGAAAAGAGAAGGAGATGAGGAGAGAAAAAGAAAGAAAGAAATATATATTGATGTTTTTTACATATAGTGAAGAAGAAGAAGAAGAAGAATAAGTAGAAGAAGAAGAAGAAGAAGAAGAAGAAGAAGAAGAATAAGGAGAAGAAATGAATCTGTCTCTTGTGAAATAAAAGGATTCAGGCTTTTTATTGAGGCGCGTTACCGACGGATAATTGAATATTAATATTTTTTAATTATTCAGTCGGTAATTCCATCGGTAATATTTAATTTCGTAAATTTTTTTCAGAAACCGCCAACAATTACCGACGGTTTTTCAATTCGTCGGTGATTCTGTCTGTAATATTTAAATAAAAATTTTAAATTAATTGAATTTTTTCAGAAAACCGCCAAATAACACTCCCTGGAAAATTCCGACGGAAAATTCCATCGGTGATTCCCTTTGTAATTGACATGATGAACAGTGTTGACAATTTACCGATGGAATTTACCGACAGAATTTTCCGTCGGTAAAAATGACACGTCATCTTTTTTTGCTTTGTTTTAAATTTTTTTCCCACGGTAATTCTATCGGTATATACCGAGGGAATATTTTCGTCGATAAAAGCCCTCGAAAATTTACCGACGAAAATATTCCCTCGACATTTCCGTTTGTATTTATCAATTTTCTGGTAGTGAAACATGTATCAATTGAAAAGTAGAAGGATCAAAATAAAATTTTCACATCAATTTTGAAACCGCCATCCATTTTCTCTACCTCTTTCATTTTAATTATCTATCTTTTAATTTTGTTCTTTATTAAAAAAGCTGCCTAAAATTATCGTTAATCTTCACATTTTACGAGTTTGGCCTATCATTTCACTTCACCAATTATTTGGTTAAAAAATATAAAATAAATAATCATTTCACTTCACCAATTGTTTGGTTAAAAAATAATAATTCAAGAATAAGACCCAAATGCAATCGGGTTTGATACTGGGCAGACTTAAAGATTGTTGGGTCTGGTGCTGCCACACTCAGATGTTATTAGACTGGCAGCAACTGCTAGGTCAGCAGCTTGGCCTAGTGCTGCCAGGCCAACAAGCTGGGCCCGGAGCGCATCTCATGAAGGTGTCGAGTCAAAGAATTTTTTACCATCTTCTGGATGAATTATTTCTCAACAAATAAGCTTAATTAAACAAGTTTACACTCCATTAACAATATTAGGTGTATTAAAGTTTCTCATGACCTGCTATGTCTCTATCTTCTGGATGAATAAAATGAGTAGAATACAACTCAAATATCATGAAAATAAAATTATATTCTAGCTCCTCTTTACAAAATGTCAAGACTCATAGGTTATAAATACACAATGAATCCTTCAAAATAAAGATTTATAATTTATATTCTCTACTGCATGCATATTTGAGAGCATCTCTCTTTATAATATTATTGTACTTTCTCTCTCAAAAAATATACCTACTTAAGCATCTGAGAGTCTTCACATTCATAAAAAAAAAATCTTTTATAAGTATCAACTACAAGATACCTTGACCTATCAAGTATCAATTACAAACTACCAACTATTTTAACCAGGAAAAATAAATGAGATTCCTAGGGACCAATTAATTAACTAATTATATATTTAACACGAGAGTTCTATTCCTAAACTACTTGGATTTTTAGAACTTTGTCGCCGAGTCTATTAATATATGATGCGATAATTAAGAAAATAAATGAAATTCTAATTTGATGCTTTTTTTTTTTTTTCTTGAGAGCAAATCGGTGGTTGCCATTTGATCGTGACCACATCATAAAAGTGTGTTGCCATGCCAAACAACTAAATCAATAGACTTTTTTTTCAAGTCACAAACTCAATAGACTGAAAGGAACTGAAATGTTACTCAATAAAAACACTTCCATATATAACCCATAAATCCAAAAACACATAACAAATGCACCAAGACGAGAACAAAATAGACAAACCACCGTACCCTTTAAGAGAGAAGTTGCGTTTGACCAGCTTTTGATTTAAAGTTTGGTTTGTTAATTATCATCCCATCTTTCATTTGCTTTGATTCATAAGTTAATTTGCTTCATATTATTCAGAATTTGTTTTTAAAATATAGTATAAATATATCAATTCGTATACGTACGTACGATTCACTTAAAATTTAAATCCTAACCACAAAAATTAGAAGAAGAAAACAATTAAAAATAAATTTAAAGAGATTTTCAATAAGAAAAAACAGAAAAATTTATGCTCTCTAAGATTATTTTTAGGGGCGACAAAACTAGAAATATTTTTCTAGGGGAGCTAAAATCTAAATTTCACTAGTTTTTAACTCTAAAATTTTAATTTACTAGAGTTATGCGGGGGTATTTTTAAGTATTTTCTTCTTCTTTTTTTGCAAGGGCTGAGGTCTCCACCAACCCTCTGAAAATAATTTTAATTAAGCAGTTATTTCTAAAGCATATTTTGAATAGTGATCGAAGGATAATTAAGAATATTTTAACTAAACTTAAATATTTCTTTTATTTTTCTCTCTTATTTTTTTTAAATAAAAATAAGTATAAATAATTATTTACCAAACATTATAAAATTTATCGAGATAACACAATGCCAACCCGACCATTTACTTGTTAAGAAAACCATCTCTTCTTTAAGAACATCTTCAATGAAATGTTATTTAAAAAAGTTAGATTGGTAATATGGTTTTTTTTTTTTATGTGCACTATGATGGTAAAAAAATATTTACGAAAATTAATTGTATTTTAATATATTTAATACACAATTATTTTAATAATTTAATATGACTCGATTGATTTGACAGGTTTAAAAAAACTTAGATGATTTTCCATCAATTCAATATTAAATAATAAAATTAAAAAAAAAACTCGAGTCAACTCGGGTAAACTCACCAAACTCATGACACGGGTCATGAGACTAGAATAATCTTATAAAAACAAGTGAAAAAATGAAGTGAAAAAAAAATTATTACAATAAATAGTGTTTAGTATATTTTTTTTTCTCCAGATATATAAGAATATCATTTTTATAAAAGAAATGATAAAATAACATTTTATTTAACACTACTTTTATAACATATAAAATAAATAGTGAAAAGTTAAAATAAATTTTTTTTATTATTTTTAGTTTTCCATTTAGATGCTCTGCTTTTGACAAAAAGGTCGCCACAAACTTCGGCGAGTAACGGAGAAGTATAGAATATAGATGACAAAAGATGACGTGTCAGCAGATGGAGCTAGATAGACAAAATTTTCCTTTTGATTTTGGAGAAAATGGTGTCCCACGTGCTAGTTACGGTCAAAAGACGGTGCCCCTTACGGGACACGTGTGAGAGTAATACTCCAATAGAAACCGTAGTGCTGGAAACATTGACCATGAACATGTATTAGCAACTCTACCTTTATTACATGACCGTGACTGCCTATAAATCGTGGGTGGTCACTCTTCAACCAAAAAGGATGGGTTCAGCTAATCTCCTATTCTTGTTCATCCAACCTTTTCATTTCATTTTATTTTTAATTTCGAGCCAAAATAATAATCATAATAACTTTCCCCAATTTGTAACAAGATTTTAGAAAATGAAATGAAATTTAACTAAGACGCATATTTTATTTTTTTTATTAACAAAATATAGGGAGCTTGAAAAAAATATTGTAAAGACATAAATTACTATGAATTGCGATAATGAATTGACTATTATGATTCATTTGTCATTTTTGTTTTTAATAGGTGTATAATTTTTTTTTTAATTTTATAGAATAGTGTAACACCTCCATTATCCTTAAGAGAAAAAAAAACCAGATAATTGGTTGCTATGGACTTTTTTTAGATTTCATATTTTTTCGCACATTAAAATTACAAACTTGCCCTTGGAATGAAATTTAATTTAGGCTTACTTTGGGGGAAATTTTGGATTTTGATGTTGGGTTTCACGTTTTAATTAGATTAGTAGATGGGTAAATTGATATTTTGTATTAATTAAAAAATATTTAATTTTTAAATCTATCTGACACATGTTATGCACATTGCCGAGTGCGGAAGCGTCGCACCACACTTCAATGGAGAGAACGACGTCATTTGAAGGTGAAGCATTATTTTCCATCGTGTTATTAGATTCTTTGCAACATCTTCTTCATTTACTAGCAATGCTTGTTTTGTTTTTCTAGATGAATTTCCACTAGAGTTGCTTTTTCTTTCTCTTGTCTCGAAATCACGCCTAGCAATTAAAATCTCAAGGTAGACCTATTTGTTGAGGAAATTTGAGTATTAATCTTTATTTTTATGATTTGTTATTATTGTTTTTGGCCTTTTTATAAGTTTTGTTTTTCAATTTCACTCTTCAATTTATTTATTTTTTGTTTTTTTCTTTTTTAAATTTGGTCTTGGTTATTTTTCTTCTTCATTTTTCTCTTATCTCTTTTATAAACTTTCAATTGTTTTCAATTTCATCCATTGATCAAAATATTTAGTTTATTATTTTTTAGGTGGTTTTTCTTTTAACTCTTTTGTAAACTTTTTTTCCTTTTATTTTAGTCATTCAATTCAAAATTATCCACCCTCTCATTTTTTATCTTCAAATTTGATCCTTATTTTTTTTATTTTTAATTCATGTTTTTTTTTGTGATTAAATGTTTTTTCTTTAATCTCATCCTTTGACATTTGATTTTTTAAAGTTTAGACTTCAAGATTTTTTTTTCAGGTTTGATGCTTTTGATTAAATGGTTCGGGTCACGAGTTTCATGAGTTAACACAGGTTCTCATCTTTTTTTTTGGGACTTATTTTCTGTTTTGATCTCATTAATCCACGTTGATTTAAAAAAAAACTTCGGAGCTTTTTTTATTTTTTTTATAGAGTTATTTTAATCTCATAATTTAACCAAAGAGTTTAACAAGTTAATCTAAGTAGGCTTACACCTTCTTCTTCTTTTTATTTTCTTCTTTTAGTTATTTTTTTTTGGGATCCTTTTGTATTATTGACTTATTTTTGGAATTTCAATCACATATGATTTAAACTAAAACATGATTAAAGAATTGTTAAGTTAAGAAATTAATTAATTTATCAATAATAAACTTTTATCTCCGGTACTACTTATACTATTTCTATTAAGTTAGCGTTAAAAGAATAAAGATTTTTGAAATGATGGAATACTAGCTAGCCATGTGTTGGTTATATAGTCTACCATCCAAAATATACATCAAGAACTTTAATGTTTT
>Ga0325411_1001583_pt1 | contig 25426 bp, 16 predicted proteins | sample PopdelMetagenome_13_FD_206181 | JGI IMG/M metagenome (GOLD analysis project Ga0325411, IMG submission 206181) | Populus deltoides microbial communities from Bellville, Georgia, United States - Xylem-PdIQD-R4 | ecosystem: Host-associated > Plants > Phyllosphere > Stem > Wood/Secondary xylem... | reverse complement strand
AACAATCCGTATTTTTATGGTCCAAAACAAAATAATTAAAATTAACATATCACATAAATAGGCCTTGAACCTTCAATACACTGAATAGACGCTTCAAATAATAACGGTAACAGCAAAGTTATTATATAAATGGTTGTTTTTGTTACTTGAAAAATATATCAAAATAATATATTTTTTAATTTTTTAAAATTCATTTTAGATATTATCGTGTTAAAACAATCCCAAAACAACATAAAAATTTAATTTAAAAAAAATAATAATTTTTGAAAAAAACACGGCGTGGCAACGTAAGCAAACAGGTTCAAATAGATATCTACTTATCTGGCTTTATTCCGTACACCATTCTAACGGGACAACAGGTCCCATTCACCACCAAGATATTCTGCCAGTGTGTGATAATTGTGTGTTTTACAACAACGAGATGATCATATAGCTTCCCACAAAACGAACACGCAAAATCCTGTATGTGCAAGAAAATTGAGTATGCTAGGTTGCAAGAATTGAAAGAATCGAAAACCAGTAAATCAAAAACAATGATGCGAGAGCCTTTGGCAATTTATAGCCTTAAAAATTATTGAAAGATGTTTCTCGGTCAACAAAGGGAGAAAAAAAATGTGACTGGAAACAAAAATGCAAGGTGTAACTTACCTACCAGATAGAAGATATCAGAACCTTTTTGATCCTTCCTCATCTTTGCTCTCACCTGCCTATCTAACATCTGGATATTTACATGCTGTTTGAATTGGCTCTCGTATAAAGTATGTACAAAAACCTATCTCGGAATTTGTCGCGAGATTTTGCACTTCTGCAAATCTTGCATAAGCTCAAAAGTCTCTTCTCACAACCTCTATAGGTAACAAGTCAAGATTTCCTTTAAAGACATCTTGAATTTGGCGTTTCTTCTCATGATCGTAACCTTGAGCTTCACCTGCCAAAAATGTGAGGAAAAACATTCACTGATTCCATGACCTTAAGTGCGGTTTTCCCACTGGATCATGTAAAGCAGAATTGTGTGGCAAAGTCATCCATCCCATGTCATCAGGCATCAGGGAACTAGCGGTGTCACGCCCACCAAAGTAGTCAAGTGGGTGAACTGCTTGTGGTAAAGCATTACTGATCCTGGGAGTAACCCCACTCACCATACCATAGTTCCTCGGCAACACAAACTGCTCAGCAGACCCCACTAAATCAAAGGGACCACTTGAACGCTGATTGACAGGGCTACCTGAACACAATTGGTTAATGGGGTTTCTCGTATGCAGTTGGTTACACTGTGATAGAACACTAAATAGGCTTTGATCTGCATTACTTCCAATGCTCTGGTTTGAGACACTAGGACCACCTGCACCAGTCCAGTCCCTGCAAACTTGATGCTCCCCAGAGAACCAGTTCTGAGTTAACAATCCACCATCATTTAGATGCGATTGGAGCCGTGCTGGCATACGAACAGGATTAACATTCCAGTCTTGCAGAATGACTGGTGGTGCATTTCCTTGTCTTGGAATCAAGAACCCTCCCCCCTCGGAATAAATGTCCTCTGTTATATTTTGTTGCAAGTAATCCTCAGTGTGCCTCTTCTGTCCCGGTTCAAGTGACAGCGAAGGCTGAAGCTGCCCCTGGAGATTTCCTGTAAACTGGCCATCTTGCATTATAACACCATTTGGTGATTGAAAATCTAGCCCGTTTTGTTTTTGTTCACTATGGTAGGGTAACATTGCCTGACTTTTGAACAAAGATTGAAGCAATCCACTGCGATCATGGTTTGGGTAAGAACTGAAAGAACCATCATCAGATTGTCCGTGCAACAAATCTTTCCCAGCATCTTCTTCATGCACTTTAGATCCCAAATCAATTAATTGAGAACGTTGCTCTTCATTAACTTGATGTGGCAGTGACAATCCACCAGTAGATGTGTATTCATGGTTTGCACTAGAATCATAATATGAATTAGGTATGCTAGCTGCTGACCAGACATCTCCACCAGAAGAAGATATAGGGATTCCCTGATTGATGGAAGTATCTGTAGCATGCATGCTGCCTGAGTACGCAGATACAGGTGGAGAAGCTTCATCTGAATTGGAGTTTGAATGGACATGATTATTTTCCATATTCATATCTACAGGGTTAAGATCCTGGCCAACAGAAAGGGAGGAAATATGCTGTGGAGACTGATCCTGTGGGGAGATAGAACCAGAATTGCCATCATCAGAAATGTCAGATTCTTGGTATCTTGTTCCATGATCATTCTGACCCTGAAGCATGATCTCATGGTTCTGTTCTTGCATATCCTGAAAAACCAATGATAAGAAAGTCAAACTTCAAATCAAGAATATTTATACCATCGTACAACAATGAGACTTGAGTTGAACAGGTTTTGTTGGTCAACAGATGATATTATCTGGATAATTAAGCATGGAGCAAAAGAAAAGGGGGGAAATATAATGATGACAGAGAAATAAACCTCCATGCTGGTTTCATGTTTGTTTGCACCTTGATCACTCTGATCCTGAAGCACAGTCTCATGGCCATCCTTCTCCAGATACTGGTTCGGAAACCAAACAAGTTAAGTATAGAAAAAGAAGATCTCTAGTTTTTCACACAATTTCTGCTGGACTGGACATACAACAAAATGATATGAGCCCACAGGAGCAGGGTGAAAAGGAAAAATATATATGGCCAGAATGGCAGACCTCCGCTGGATATTTTAATTTGCCTTTCATCTCTTGCTCCATAGATTTTGTTATCTCCTGTCTCTGAAACTGTCTTTGTCTCCAGATCGCATATGCTGCAGGAAGATCTTTGTGTGCCAATTGCATCCTACATGAAGCAAAATCCTATTTTGAGGGGGAAGACATCATATATTTTTGTGCCCATAAAAAAGGTGCAGTCCAACTAACCAATGCTCCAGCAACTTCTTATGTTCCTCTTTCACAAATTCTTCATATGGTTGTACATGCAAAGTATCAAGGTCACCTAACACACAGTTAAGAGACTTAGATTGAATGCTTTTACCGGATTGCTTCATGCTCTTGACAAGTTGGTGCTGCTTCTTGCTTATCTGAAATATCAAATGCAGATTATCAACAAAATCCTCAAAAAAAGAAAGAAAAAAAAAACAAGAAGAATTGCATGTATTTTCCTCATCTCCAACATTTTGCAAATATTTAAACCTTATTGTTATATGCAAAAGTGAAGTTCATTATCACTTGATTCAGTTACTAATTGCTAAAGGGAAACATCAATTGTTGTAGCCAACTAAGCATGCAGGATGGAATGTGTAGACACATGAGACTTGACAAACAGGAGAACCAAGTTAAATAACTCCAATGAATGTTTTAGGAGTGGAAGCTAACTGCTTCAGAAACTGAACCTCAAATTATTTGAAGAAAAATCCACGCAAGTGATTGATGCATTACAAGGAATTGTTTACTCACAATTTCATTGATTCAAGACTTCAAAGCTATGTGGGAAAGTTAAAGTTTAGAATATCTCGTGTTCTTTCAGATTCTACCATTAGAACTATCAGGGATTTTCTTCAGCTAAACCCGCTATTTCCACCCTATGCTTTCATCCATTCGCACACAAGAAAAAATTCATATGTTATTAATTCAGTCAATTAAACACATAAATTTTCAATTTCAGTCTATTGAGTACAATTTCTTAAAATTGAGAATTTACCCTAACCAACTGATTACTCCTCTTGAGTCGTTATTATCAACTTTACTTTCATCCCTATTAATATCATCATCCACTCCATCCATCACATTGAGTAGTCCTTTTTTATCAATTTAGGCAAATTGTACTAAATTGACAGAAATAAGAAATATATGTGCTCAATGAACCAGATTTATAAAAGAGGTTTTTTTGATGAATTCATAAAAATACAGGGTCCAAATAGGAGGTTTATCCGATTTTCTTCTATTAAAATCCTATTTTCTATTTCAGAAACCTAGCACACACGTTCTAAGTATTCAGAGGCTAGTTTGACAAATTACAAGAGTTTTAAAATTATTTGTTCTTGTGCATCTTTTGAACCAAGATTTTCCTTGCAAATACAAGAAGCATCCCTGGTGGATTTCAAAGTTTAGCCTGGTGGATTCTAGATTTTTTCATCTAATTTCTTCAAATCCAACCATCCATTTTACATGGATGGTGGATCCATGATTATAGAAGCAGGTCAATTGATGAACAATTTAGCTGTCAAAAAATTATTATTTTCATTGATTTTCTTATAATAAGAGCATTAAGATTTAGTAATACATAAACATGCTTTTTCTATAATAAAAGTAAAATATAAAACCACCCCACTAAAAAGATTCTTGCCTATAGATTTCCTAATTTGTAGAGAAAATATCAGGTAAATCCTGCTATGAAGGTAAAGCACTGGATACCAACTAAGAAGTACCAAAGAAACCTAACCTTTAAGTACGACATGTATTTGGCACCATCGCTATGGTAGATATTGCGCTTGTGTATCTTGTCTCCTTGTCCAGGAGTTGCATGATCTGAAGCAATCAATAGCTTTCTACATTTCTCCTTCATGGAGCCTTTCTCAAAAATCCTGGGACCAAAGGCGACTAATGAGATTCTTGTGCCATTGTGCAGGGAATGCAAGACAAATTGGGCAACATAAGATCTAAGATCTTCTGCCCATTGTGTAATTATTATTAGGAAAAGATATGAGGCTACTGCAAATTTGTGACCTGCTAAAGATTGTATGCAACTTCGAGCCAAAAATGGGAAAAATAAATTACAATGCTTAGAATAGCATTAAAAAATTAAAGATATTAAGCCCCGAATGTCTGCATCAAACCAACCAGCACTGTCCAAAAGCAAATACATGAGCCAAAGGCAGCACAACTCATTTATTTACTTACTTTGACAGAAGATGTTGTTGAAGGGGGGATAGCATAAATTTTATCAGGAGAACAGAAAGCACAAGAATAAGAACACAGAAGGCTTTCAGTTCTCCACCCTCCCAGAAAGAATATAATGATACTAATATTTGCAACAATCATGGTGATTGAAACAGGTTTCCAACATCAGCCTGTAAAGGCATAACCTCAGGAGTATAAGTGGTCGTGAGAAGATAGTAAAGCAGAAAAGATATGTCTCAAACCAAATCAGCCAACTGATTTTGTTTGGGGGATGGGTGATACAGGGATCCAGTAGTGACCCTCAAACAGAGTTCAGATTTTGTTTTTTAAATTTTGGAAGCTCTGTAAAGCAAGATACCTGAAAATAACAGAGAGGCTTATTTATCCTTCTTTTAACTCATATCTTTCAAAGATTGAAGAACACTAAAGCAGAGCTATTGATCCTTTACAAAGATCTCTAATCAGAGACATAAGAATAAGTTTTCGAATTAAATTTCACAAATCAAAGACGTGCATACAATTGTTTTGGGAAATGAAAAAAGCTCACTTGAGTCTTGAAAAACTGAAAGCAACAACAATCAAATGCATGGCCAGGAAGACTTCATGAGGAAAGATTAATTACCTCTTTTGAAACTCTCCACCCTTTGTTGCAGGAGAGCTCTGATTATCACTGCTAGATGCTTTCTCCTCTGAAACTAAGGAGCTGGATTCAGATGTCACCACCAAATTCTCCCCAAGGTCAGGAAATTTAGACTCATTATTGCAAGGAGAAATTCTTTTATCTGCATCACTTCTTGACCTCCTTAAGAAAAAATAATGTGCAAATGAGATCAAAACTATCATATGAAGAAATCAAAGAACCTCAATGGCTTGATAAAAGAACTTCATGGTAAGAAGAAGAGGCTGCATAAACTCTTCAAAGACCAAATGAGTAATTGAATGAATTAAAACCTAAAAAGTTAACCATTCCATTCCGAACAAAGCAATGAAAAAAATAAAAGTATAAAATACACATTTCAACAGTAAAAAGTAGAAACATAATCAAGTACTCAAAAAGTAGGTTGCATGCAAGTGTAATTGGCGAATCATGGAAGAGAATTATACATTATTTGATTCCTACCCAAAATTCTCTTTATTCAAGAATGGACTTTGTCCACAAATGGTTTTGCCAGAACACAAATAAGGAGTCTGATGTCATTAGATACAGCTAAGTCAAGTAACTAATTATAATCAGGCGAGTTGTAACATTTGGCATTTTAAACGTAACAGAAACCACTGACTAATTACTGGTCACATTTACAAATCCAGTTAAAATCATAGTTCAGGTTTCCACCAACTTACATGACACTCCACATCTGTACCACTCCCATTTTTTCTTTGAATGCACGTGATGGGATCAAAGCATTTCTTTCCCTTTATTAAGACTATTGAGCATCACATTTAGATTTTAGGAATGAATATTTAAGCATGGTAAAGGCAAAAAAACATTTGAGGAAGATGGCTCAGCAAGTACAATGCCTGCTTCACTAGCACATGATACATGAAATTTACACACAAGGTACAGCATGCAGCAGGTACGAACCTCCACATCTTCTGCAAAACTTCCTTTTCTGGATCCTTGCTACTTTCCCATGCATCCTTCAGCTTCTGCAAATATGTTATCATGCTGCCATAAGCAGAAAAACCAAGAAATTTAGCAAACATTGTTAATGACAACATAAGGCACATAAATCACCCCAAACAGCTTTGTTAAATAACAGGACATGAACAAAGAAGTATGTCATACTCATTATGATAATCCTGCAAGTTGGAGTAGTATGCTTTTTTATCAGCCTTTAGATGCTGTTCCTGACAAAGAACCGCATCAGGGTGATGATTACCAGAGCAAAGTGAAGCACCCCTGCAACAATATTTTCCACATAAACAGTCTAATCAAACTTTGAACCAGGATCTTAAGTTCATACAATGATACAGCTTCATGGAAAACCACAATAGAGTTCCTTGTTTTTATTTTTTAATTTTCTGATACTGGGAAACCCACACGTATCAATGTCATCCCGGAGAATAAGAACAGGTCAAGCAGTTATGAGATAAGGAAACCCATATAATATTGAAGAAAGATAAAGCACTGAGAACCAACAAACTTGATGCTGCAACACAAAATTCAATTTGCTCCCACTAAAGGAGTAGTAATTGAAAAGGAAGATACCAATAAAATCCAGCCACTTCAAGCTGCTATTTTCATACTTCTTTTCTTTACTTAGATGCTAAAAATCCAGAATATGACAATATTCCTCTAGAACAATCAGCGAAGAAAATAAGTACGAAATCTGTTCCTCGTATATATATCCATGCAAACACATCTTTCCCAAACCAGGTTGGATCATAAGGCATTCTTTGAAAGGGGAGGGGAAGAAAACCTTTAGTTCCACATGGCAATTAGGTCGTGAAAGATAAAAACAGAGTATCCCTGCATAGAGTCTTGACCAGTGAACAAAAAGAAAAAAATCAAAATTCATGTATGTCTGTATTGCCATATCTCCAAAGGAATTGCAAAAAAGAAAACGGTTCATTCCGAGGAAAAAAAACTAACATCCTAAAATCGACACTTACCATCTAAGTAATGGGTTTCCAAAACGGAAGTTGTCCCCAGAAAGCAATGCTTCCACAACTTCTACTGTACCTAGTCCTGTAGGTAGGAACTGCATAAGAAAGTTTCTCTCATTTTCTGATAAATGAGTCTGCCAAACCTGCATCAGGTTCCACATAGAGGCATAAAACAATTAAACAAGCAAGAAAACATATGTATATAAAGTAATAACAAATAATAATAATAATAAGTTATAGTCACCTCATTCGAGAGGACCTCCGTCAAATTCTTCAACTCAAAAATTTCTCGCGGAACAGGAAAAGCATCTGCTAAAAGATTATGATACTGGGGAACAGAATCAATAAATGGCCTTAAATCTCTCTGACTGATGCCAATTTGCTCCCTTTTGGCAACAACCTTTTTTCGGTTGCCATCCCACTCAAGAGAAATAAGAGATTTTGCATTCAAATCATGCTTCGATTTCTTCTTCTTTTTAGTTCTGTACGGCTCCCAGGAACTACAACCCTCAAGGCTGGCCCCATTAAGCCGATTTCTCCGTTGATCAGCCGCCATCAGCACAGCACAAGATGTCAACAATCAATCCTCAGTAGAAGATTAAAGCGACATTTTTTAAGCATAAACCTGTGTTATTATCCACAAGCAAAAGCAAAATTACTTTAAATATTAATCAATCATTCAATCAATTAATTAATCAACAAGTTCAAACTTCTATAATGCATTAAGGATATTATATAATTATAATTATTTAAACCAGCAATAGCTGAAAAAGCCCGAAATTAAAACAAAAAAAAATATCTTATCAGACAATACAATTATGCAACCCAAGGAACAAAAAACAAAAGGTCGGAATAAATATAATCGAAACAGGTAAAAACTGAGATGAAAAAAAAAAGAAAACAGATACACAAAATAAAAGATAGGTCTTTCGAATTGAAAATACGCAAAACCCTAAATAATCGAACGGAAAACATGCCTCGAAGAAAAAAGAAACCGGCAGCCCTTGGATTAACAGTGGAGGGTGCTTGCTCTGTATTGAACCCACAAGCAAAGCAAGGGAGCGACGACGACGACGAGAGGAAAAGATTTATTTTTATTTTTTTGGTTTAGGTCGTCAAGGTTATCTCCTCCTCCTGATTGACTAGGTTTTTGAGAGACAGAGAGAGGAGACGAGTCTTGTCTGTGGTTTTGTGAAGCCGAGGGCTTGGAGGAGCGAACGGGTGGTTAACAAGATGAAAGAAGGATGAGCATTCAATCCTCCATTCGCGCGCTTCGGGCTCGGCTTCGATCAGTCAATGGCTCCTACTAGGCTCGGCCTATCGCACCCTGCCCTTGCTTGGTTCCGTATAGTTGATAGTTTGACACGAATGAAAACATGGCTAATCGGTCCTTCTGGAGGAGTAATTTTATGGTGTTTGTTGCATCCTCTCCTGTTATTTAGAATATATTAAAATAATATTTTTCTTTTTAAAAAATTATTTTTATTTTACTATATTAAAACAATCTAAAAACATTAAAAAAATTGATTTGAAATAATAAAAAAAATATTTTTTAAAAAAATATTTTTAAAACGCAAAAACAAACGGAATATAAATCTCACTAGATAGGTGTCCCGCTTTATGCCTGGCCGGACCAAACTTTTTCCAACGCTAAAAAATGATATCCAAGCTATGATAATCCGAGACAACTCATGTTAAATTAATTAAAACACAACCTGAGATATAGGATCAAAAGAACTTGTAAAAAAACAAAACAAAATTATAAAGTTCGAGGACTAATAACCTAATGTCAAAGATGAAAATAAAAAAATAACTTCAAAAAATACAAAATAGAAGAAAAAACTCGAGTCAACTTGGGATAACTTGACGAATCAACGACTCATGATATGAGATCGGGATAAAAAAAATCAAAATGATGACCTAGTAAAAAAACCAAAGTTCAATTAAAAAACGTCAACAAAACCCTAAGCCAATCTAGATGAACTTTACCAACCCACTCTCGGAATAACCAAACAGTAAAAAAAATGAAAAAAATGATGAAGCTCAAGGACAAATAATTTAATGCAAAATGATGAAATTGAAAAAAAATCATAAAAAATCAAAGGAAAAAATCTTAATCAACTTGAGTTAACTCGACTAACTCGCCACACATAACATGAGATCGAGATAAAAAAAAATGACCTCCAAAAGAAGGGCCTAGCAAAAAAGGCCCAAGTTAAATAAAAAAACATTGTGAACGAAAATGCAAGCTTACTTGGGTTAGCTTGACCAACCTGCTCTCAAAATAACGAAATATAAAAAAAAAAGTGAAAAAAAGACAAAGCTCAAGGGCAAATAATTCGATGCAGAATAATGAAATTGAAAAAAAAAATCATAAAAAATTAAGGAAAAAACGAGTCAACTCGATTGACCTACCACTTATGACGTTAGATTGAGATAAAAAAAAAATAGACTCTCAAGAGAATGACCTATCAACAAACACCAAAGTTAAATACAAAAACATTGAGTAAGAAAATGCAAGTTAACCCTGGTTAACTTGATTAACTCGCACTCAAGATAACCAGACAGAAAGAAAAGTAAAAAAATTATATAGCTCAAAGGTCAATAATTTAATTTCAAAGTATGAAATTGTTAAAAAAAAAAACCAGTTTCATAAAAAAAACCAAGGGAAATAAATTAGGGGTAACCATGGTTAACTTGACTAATCTAGTACCCGGGATATAAAATCATGATAACTCAACAAAAAAACGCAAAAAAAAAGCCAAGTGCTCAATAACCAAATGTCAAATGATAAATTTGAAAAAAAAAATCAATAAAGGATTGCTCTATTGAAAGGCAACCATGAAAAAATAACAAAATAAAATATCTAATCATGAAACAATTTAAAACCCAAACAATGCAAACCAAATATGATATAAAAAATGAGAGAAAATAATTAAAGGCTAGATTATAAAACAAAAAAAAAGATAAAACAAGGTTATTAAAAGAATGAGGACCAAAACTGGATAAAAAAACAAAATGAAATTAAATATTAAGGGACAAATTTTTTAAAATATATATAAATCAAGAAAGGGATATGAAATATAGCAATTAAAAGGATGAGAACAAAAACTAAATTAAAAAACAAATGTAATAAAAATAAAATGGATGAAATTGCAAAACAAATAATCAAGAAAAATATAAAGCATAGAAATAGAGCAATTGAAAGTAGAGAAACCAAATCAGAAAAACAAAATCAAATTGAATGAAATGCTCGTGGACAAGATTGAAAAAACTCCAAACTTAAAAATGCATTTAAAGTCAAATAAATAGTAATTAAAAGAAGGATAATCAAATCAATGAGATTATAAATGGAGGACACAATTGTTTTTTTGAAAGTTGAAAAGCATTTTTATAGAAAATGAGAGAGAAAGGATAGAAGAAAGAAAAAACCTTCATCGCAGCCCAACTAGACCTCTTTCGTGAGCACATGCCACATAGCTAGAAAAGGACGATGCACCACTCCTAACGCCACGACATAAGCAAGACTCTAGCCATCGCATGGTCTCTTACGCACCACTCGAATGGCGCAGAGGCCATGACCCACTAACGCGTGCAAGCAATTTTTTTTTAATAACACTTAAAAACTTAAAATTACTAAACCACTCCTATCAAGACCTAAAAATAACAACAAAACAATTGAAATAACCTTTGTTTTTTTTTGTATTGCAAGGTTAATTTCACTATTTTACTATTTAAAAAAAAAAGATGAAGAAACTCCTGTATGCATGTATATTTTTTCTTTTTCAAGGACATGACCTCATTTCTACTGTTCTTTTTATATAAAAAAATACAAAAGAGCTCCTCATCCAAAGATTTTTTTTTTCTTTTGAGAGCAAAATAATCATTACACCATAGCAAAAAAATATATGTTTAGATTATTTTGTCCCTAATCAATTTTGCAATGATGAAAAAAATATTTTTACCCCCAATTACGGGCTTGATTAGGTTCTTTGGCAAGGGCAAAATCATATTTACATTGTTTCAATCCAAAGTTTTTTGTATCTAAAACCACGGTAAAAAGACTGAGCTCGTTTAGTTTTTCTTGTAATGTACATGTATAGAGAGAAAATAACATAGGAAGAGATATATTTATTATTTTTTTATGAATCGTGAATTTGATTTTTTTCTTTTTTACATGTGTTTTTTTTTAAGGTGAGCTTAATAGAGTAATTAAAAGGACATCACTAATTAATTCATGTATATCATAAAATTTTACGTCGATGAGACCCCTAAATCTTACAACAAATCTTTACAGAATTTATTTTAATGACTCAAAACTATAGTTGTTAAACTCATTTTGATAAGTGAACTAGTTTGAAAAAATCATGACACAAAGTCCGAAATGAATTGGATTTTAAATTAAATCATAAAGGATATTCGCTCTATAAAACTTGGTTGATGCAGCTGAGATTTTAATGATTTTGTTGATAATGTCTAACTTGGCCGCATCAACAACAAAATTTATTTTTAAAACAAATAAAACATTATTTTTTTAATAAAAATAACTAACTCGAATAAATCTCATGACTTACTAATTGACCTGGTAACATAATAACTTGAATTTTTTTCCGAGTCAAACCCTAAATTGGATTTGACAACTATGTTACGGTTTTTTTTTTCATGGCATTATAACTATCTTGGCATTCCATTGTAGTTTATAAAGTTTCATCCCATTTATCAAAATAAATTTATTAATCCTTATAGTATCAAAAATAGTCTTTTGATCAAAGCTCGCCATGATTAATTTAATTTGATATATTGTTCAAAAAACGCTTTTTTTCTCTCGTCAAACTTTCCATCCTATCTACTTATACCTTTACCCTTTGTATTTATCAAAATAAAAAATAAAAATAAATTGCAAAAAAGACATAAAAGATGAAACTAATAAAGATGATGGAGTTATGAATGAATATACATACATTCATGTAGATTAAATAATAACTTCTTAAATAATAACGACTACTTAATTATTTTTGCTAAATTATAAATAAAAAAATAAATTATATCTAACTTCATGTATAACCGTGACACGTGAAGATAAGTATAATTAATAAATAAGTTATAAGAAAATCAAATTAAAAAGAACTAATTAGCCTTGAGAAAATATTGTAGCTATAGCCTCATTCACATTACTCACTAAAAACAATAGCTTTCAAGGACATTAAAGTCTTTTCACAATACCCATTAGTTATTATTAAATTGATCGATGATAAATAAGTTTTTAATCATCTCAATTACATAATAAAATAACTCAAATACCATTAAAAACAAAAAAAAAACTTGTTTCAAGGGAATTTTTGTATTTTCACATTGGTTTTTTCATTATTATAATGTCAGTTCAAAAATAATTTGTTACTTGACCAAATATAAAAAATAATAAATAATTCAAAAATACAGTGAATCAACCAAAATGCCCTTAAAAAAAATTAAAACCAAAGTCAAATGACTTTTTCATCTTTTCATAGTGATTTTTTCGTGTCAACTCATTAGCGATTTGGTATTTGGCTAAATAAAACAAACGAACAAAAAAAGACAGGTGCAAGCACTACAACAAAAGATATATTGGAGACCTCCACACACTTTAAGAGGCATGTGTAGTGCCTCCATGTGTCCAAAACTACCCTCCCGCCGTGTAGTTGAAACATTGTCATGTGACATGTCCTCTTCCATGTAGAGCAGAGTGTGTTGGGGTTAGTGATCTGGTTGTCACCGGTGAGCCTTTTTTTGTCTCACCCTTTCCTCCCCTAAAAATTATAATTTAGCCATCTTTATTGTTGATATTTCAATTTTAGTTCTTATTTTTTTATTTCTATATTGTTCTTGGCCTTTTTGTATAAGTTTTACTTACTTTCAATTTCATCATTCAATCTCGATCAACTAAAAATTATATTTTTCAATTTGACCCTTGCTCCTTTTCTTTTTATTTTTTTTTCTCATTCTCTTTGTAAAAGTTTTACTTGTTTTCAATTTCATCCTTTAATCTCAATATACTTTTATTATATTTTTCAATTTGGTCCTTATTCTTTTGATTTCTATTTTTTTTTCTTGGTACTTTTATAAAAGTTTTATTGATTTTTAATTTAATCTTTCAATCCAAAATAATGGTAGTATGTTTTTCAATTTGGCCTTCATTATTTTGTTTTCAAAAAAATTCTTTGCCATTATGGAAAAGTTATTATTCTTTTTAATTTCACCAATCAATTAAAAACTTATTTTTATTTTTCACGTCAATTATGATCCTTATTCTTTTAATTTTTTTAGTTCTTTTGCTAAATTGATTTTTCTTTTTAATTTTACCCTATAATCAAATATAAGATTTATTTTTTTATTTTAATTTTGATCCTTGTTCTTTTAATTGATATATTTTTAATCTTTTTGTATAATTGATTTTAAAAAAAAATTATCATTCAATATTTGATTGATTGAGAATTAAACTTTATGGTTTTTTCAATTAGAGTGTTTAGATCCAATGACTCAAGTCATGAGTTTGAAAAACTAACATTATTTTTTAAAAGGATTTTATAATTTTTTTATCGAGTTACTTCAATCTCATGACCTAAACCACGAGTTTGGTAGGATATCTCAGGCTGGCTCAGCCTAAATTACCGAGTTACATGTTTGTCATGCTAACTCGAATTAACTAAAACTAATTTTTATGTCTTGTTTTACCCTTTTTTGTACCTCTATATTTAATGGGATATGGATTAAGATACATCTCTTGCCCTTTAAAAAAAATTCTTATGTTATCTCAATCACTTTTATTTTTAAAGTTGATTCATCTACTATCGTTTACTATCCTTTCCATCTAATTAAAATAAAGACAGTTTATTCAATTCAATTTGATCTATAACCTCAATCATATTTTTTTTCTTTTTTAAAACACGATTGCAATGGCTAAACATCATTTTATGCATCAAAAAAATATTTCAGCCTTGCAACGAAGCACGTGTAACAAGGCTAGTCTTTAAACTCAAATGTAAAGGTAATAAAAATTTCAAAAAATTATATTTTATATTCTTGGTGCATATTGAATTTAAATACTTAATTACATATGATTTTTGAAATAAATGTCATGGCATCACTTTATTTAGTATTTTTTTATCACCATAATGGACTTAATTAAAAAATAATAAACATACGAAAGGTATATAATTAAATTAATAATTTATTCCAAACTTTTAAACAATTAAAAAGAATTTTAATCTAGTATTGGACACTTTTTAATTTTATATTTTTTTCTTTTGCACCTCATCAAAAGATATTAAACATGCATTCTAAACCAGAGTTTATAATGTGAGATTTCAAATTGTGATTCAAGACTTAGTCCAAATTTTTTCTCATTGATAAAAGCTAATTTGAGAGGGGGAAATACCATTCATTGTGAAAGGAATCATTGTTTACTAGAATAATGTAGTGATGATTTTACCTTTTCATACAAAAACAATTATTTAATTGCTTATAAGGATCAATGTAATCTTTTCACAATGTTAATTAATTATTAGGATTGATAAAAAAAAAACAACTCAGTCTTTTTATATTTCTAAAACATAGTAAAACAACTAAAAATCCTATAAAAGTATAATTTTTAAAACTAACAATCTAAAGGTTTCTCTTGCTCTTTGTTTTTGCATGTTAAGAGGATCAAGACTTCATTTATGAGTGATTCAACCTTTTTTTTTCTTTCTAGTTTTTCTTTTTGTTAAGAAAAGTTATTTGATCTCTAGTTAACTTATTTCTCGTGTATTTAAAATGAAATCTTTTCCTGCCTTAATATTCTAGTTTTTGAAAGTCTCGTTTCTAACATATTAATTAATTAACATAAATTAAACTATATGGAGAAAATATTGTAACTTTTCTCACAAAACATTGCATATTGTTACAGTATCTCCACCCATTGGTTTTTTTTCCTCTACTTGAACACTTTTTTTCCTTTTCCTTTCCTTTTTGTTTTTTTTTTCAAATTTATTTTTGTCAAAACATTTTCCTTTTATTTTATTTTTCTGTGAGGTTTGAGGGTTTGTCAAGGTAGCACAAGTTTTTCTAGTTGCCCCAGTTGATGGGTTTGGTGGGGCTTTTTTTTAATTGAAATTGACTTTTTATAGTTTATTTTTCTCTCATATAGTTAAAAAATAGTTTTAGAGAAAAATCATGTTGTTAAACTTTAGAAAGTAACAAAAATTAAAGGATATGGGGCAACCATTGTTCACCCAACAACCATTGCACTGTGGATTACAATAGTAATCTAAAATATTTTGCTTTTTTTTTTCTTTTTTTTTGAATTTTTGTTATGATTTTTTTAAAATATGTTTTTGTCGATTTCATCTTTTAAAATTAAGATTGTTGAGAATTTAGCTTTTTAATTTACTTTTTATTTTTATTTTGCCTTTATATAAGGTTAATGTGGTTTCCAGGTTTGCCAAGGTAATCAAGGTTGCCCGGTTTACAAGTTTGGTGGGTTGTTTTTTTATTATTATTGAATTTGATTTTTTTATAGTCTATTTTTTCTCATATAGTTAAAAAAAAATTAGAGAAAAAACGTGTTATTAAACTTTATAAAGTAACAAAATTTAAAGGGTGTGAGGCAACTATTATTCACCCACACACGTTGCATTGTGAATGACAATAGTAATCCATAGTGTTTTGTTTTATTTTTTTTTCTGTTTGTTTTTGTTTTGAATTTTTGTTATGATTTTTTTTCAAATTTGTTTTTGTCAATTTCATATTTTACTATTGGAATGGTTGAAAATTTGGCTTCCCAATTTGTTTCCTTTTATTTTACCTTTCTATAAGATAAACATGGTTTGCGGGTTTGACGGAGTAACTAGAGTTGCCCTGATTTAAGAATTTGGTGGGGTATCTTTTTTTTAATTGAACTTGTCTTTTTTATCTTCTATTTTCTCTCATATAGTTAAAAAAAAAAAATAGTTTCAGAAAAAGATATGTTATTAAACTTTATAAAAGTCTATGGATCTATTCACATGTTTGGCTGGTTGACTTGGTTCGCGGGTCTGGCAAATTTAACTCTTTTTTTTAACTAGTTTTTTTTATTTCAACCTTAGATACTGGGTTAATTTGGAATTCAGTTTCATAATTGGTTTCGTTTGCCTTTTATAAGGTTATCACGATCTAAAAAAAAATTTTGATATTAGGTTGATGTTTAATTTCACAATTGTCTATTTTTATTAGCATGTAAGTAAATAAAAATAGTTTTGAAAAACAAAATTATAATCCCAGTGGAGTCTATAACCTAGTTCACAGGTTTGACGTACTAGCCCGATTTACCCGATTCACACATTTGATTAATTTACCCGCTGATAGGATATGTTTTTTTTTTTGATTTTGGTATTTTAATTGTTTTTCATTTATTATTTTTTTTTTCATCCTTTAGTATTGGATTGATTGGGAAATATATTGCATTATGGATTTTTATTTGCTTTCTATAGGGATAATTGTCTCAAATAAATGTTTATTTTTAAGTTAGTGCTCAATTTTGTGAGCATCTATTTTTATTATATAATTAAATTAAAAAATTTATTAAACCCAATAAAATCCATGACCTGGGTCGCTAGGGGACCGAGGTTGATCCAATCTTTCATTGTCTTAATATTTTTTAAAAATTGTCATCTTGAAATTTGTTTAAAAGCTAAATCATATTTTTATCGATCATCAAGGTTGTATTTGGAACTATCAAATAGATTGATTGAAGTCGACTTAGGTCCTACATGGTTTAATTGAATGCTTGAGTTAGGTAAAGAGCTAAATTGAGATGTTTCAAAATTAATCCACTTGGTCAGGTTTAATAACACGGATAAAAAATTCTTCATGCTCTTGATATTTTTTTACACTAAAAAAAAATTGGTCCGACTCGCGGCCGACCGCGGGCCAATGTATCAGTATATTGTATCAATCATAAGGGGGAAGGACAATCAACCTCTTGATTTACATCTTAAACTAACCATGTCCAACCATTTTTAAGGTGATGGTTTTAATGCTTTCTAGGTAGCTTTCAGATCAGGTTGGAATATTGTGGATTCCATTAGTTTGGTGGCAGAGCGCTTAAAATTTTTAAGGAGAAGTCTTTAAGGGGAACATGGCTATAATTCTTCGTCACATTAGTAATACTTAAAAAGATATATTTACATACTAATATATAGAATAACTGTTTTTTTTATTGTATTTTCAATTTTTTTTTAGTTATAACCAAGTTGGTTAAGGAGTAATTTGCTATTTTAATAAATATAAAAGGAAAGATTACTCTAACCCTTTCGCATTTTAGTCTTTTTTTCACCCTACCTCCATTCTTTTATAAATTACGTTTTATATCCTATAAACTATAATTCGATAACACTTTATACGAGTGCTAAAAAAATCAATAAAAAATATCAAATTATATACAATATTGCCATTATATTTCAATTAATGATTAAAAAACTTTTGCTATGTTAAAATCACAAAATTGTCATACAATTAAAAATTACCTTTTTATTATTTTTGGTGTTTGAATTACAAAACTACCATAATTATAAGATTGCCCATTTTGTTTTGGATTTTTATCAAACACATGGTAACATTACGCTCTTTGCACTTGGCATATTGCCAAGCCCAAAGGTGACGGGTCTAGTAGCTCGCTAGACCTGTGCTCAATTACGCTCAATGCGTAGCTGGATCCAATAATGTAGGGTCTGACAGCTTGCCATACCCATATCCGTTTGGGCTTATTGTTTAGCTGAATCTAAGAAAATTAGGTCTGACAGCTCATACATACCTATATCTATTTAGGTTCAGTGCGTAGCTGGACCTAAAGATGTTGTGTATGACAACTTACTAGATTTATGCCCATTTGGATTTGGCTTATAGCCACACCCCGGGGCGTTAGGCCTAGAAGCAAATCAAACTCATGTCATAGATTTGTTAAGTATGCACTATTAAAATCTCTTCATTTTTTCTCTTCTTAAATTTGCCTGAAATTACCATGTTTTTCTAATTTCATGAACCCTAAAATCACCAAACTAGAAGCAAGATTTCTCTATCCTTTTGCCAATAACATAATCATGTGCAAATTTGGGTGAAGTGATTAAACAAATCTATTAAAACACCATATTAGGTTTTGGTTTGGGTTTATGATTGTGTTATTGGCAAAAAGATAGAGAAATCTTGTCTAAAGTTCAATTATTTTATTTCTATGTTCATTTTATGATGAGTTACTGTATATGAGGGTTGATTAGTCTTTTGTCCATGTCTAAAAATTACTTTGATCTAAGGTGTAAACTATAATTTTTAAAAGAATTGAGGTAAATTAAAAAAAATAGCTAAACTGTAGAAGGGTCATGGTAATTTTTCCAATACAAAATACAACCTAAAAAACCAAAAATGGTTGGTATGTGCAACATTTCTTGACTCCTAAAAAATCCCTTTCATTATGTCATTAATATCATCGTGAAGTCTTATTCTTGTGTGGAGCGACACATGGCATCGAAGGTGGGGCGGTTTGTTGCTAGAGATTCTTTATTTCTTTTCCTTATATATTCTCTTTCCTCTACTTGAAATTTTCACTGGACATTCAAAATTTCAGAGTTATCCTCTTATTTATAGAGATTTCAACTTCGATCTTTATTATTTTTATTTCTATTTTTTTCTTTGATCCTTTTGCAAAATTTTGATTTGTTTGCATGATATGGTAGTTTCTCTGATCTAGTCCTTATTCTTTTTAGTGGTTTTTTTTTGTCATTTTGTTAAATTTATGTTTTTTCCTTACCATTCAATAAAAAAATCTGCAGTTGTCCTTTAATTTATTTTTTATTTTGATTTTGATCCTTATAATTTCAATTTATATTTTTGGTTTTAGGTCCTTTTGTATAATTGATTTTTTTTTTCAATTTCATCCTTCAATATTTGATTGATTGGGGATTAAGCTTCATTGTTCTTTCAGATAGGGTGCTTCCGATTTAATGACCCAGGTCATGAGTTTGAAAAGTTAAAGCGGGTTAAAATCATTTTCTTTTTAAAAAAGTATTGTGATTTTCTTCATTTTCTTTTCTATTAGGTTATCATGATCTCGTGACCTGGACCATGAGTTTGACAGGTTAACCCAGATTGACCCAGATTGACCCGACCTATATTACATGGTTTATAGGTTTGTTATGCCAACGCGAGTTGACACATATTGTTTTTTGTCATTTTTTACTCAATTTAACCCCCCCTTTTAATATATAATTGACTAAAAATTGAGCTATTTTTTTTGAAATTTTGTTTTCCATGTTATAGTGATTACTTTTTTTATTAGGTATATTCACTATTGTTTTCTATTTTTTATCATTTAATTAGAATAAAACCAACTTATTTTACCCAATTGAGTTTATAATCTAGATTGCAGATTTTTCATCCTTATTTTAAACGTGCTTATAACACCTGAACATTTATTATGCAAAACAAATCAGCCACTTGGAATTACACGGGTCCGCGTCTAGTATTTTCTCCTAACTATGATGCATGCGGGATGTTACATGCAATTTCTTAATTTCTTTTCAGATAAAGTTTGGATCAAAGCACAATCTTGGATAAAAATAAGCATAAAACCAATGAATCAAGAATTAATAATAATGCAAAGAATAAAATGAACAAGAGTATTAATTTGTGAATGCACATGCAAAACTTATGTTATAATCACTTCAAGACCGAAAGAAAGCAAGAGCTTTTAAAAAGTTACATAGCCATATATCAAATATATTTAAAGATTAATCGAAAACAAAGTTACATAACTATATATCTAATATATCCTGATATCAAGCAAATGAATTCAAAATATGATGTAGGCTATAACAAATTGTAAGAATCATCAAGAACTAAAATCAATTTACTTGTGGCATGGCAAAAATGTGTTTTGACAATTGGTGTTAAATTAAAGAACGATGATGTGGTTGTTAGATGGTAAAAACATGTTTATGAATGATAAACCAGGATAAAAAAAAAAGACAACAAAATGATGGAACAACTTTGTTGTTTGAAATTTAGAAAGGAAAGGAATAAATACACAAACTAAAGTTCTTATTGCATGGCATACGTTTCCCTTATTTGACGCAAGTTGGAGAATGGCGAACAACAACCAAAATATTAATCAATCATTAGGTGGTAGGCCCGAGCTGTGGTTTTGTTGGAAAAAATAGCCAATAATAGTGAGAGAAAAATGGAAAATAAAACAAAAAAAAATTCAAACAATAGTAATAAAAAGTAATATAAATCAGTCATCATCGTCTCATGAACATGTGTAATGATTTGGTGAAAACAACTCATTTTTTGAATAGTTGTAAGTTCATAGCGGTGGAAAGAGATTCTAAAATGACTGAAAATCAATCACATTCGAGATAGATAATAGATTGCACACAATAAAAAAATCTCAAGACGGATGTTCGAGCATCTTAACACTAATAAAAAAATGAAACTGTAACAAAACCAAATGTTAAAGGGGGAACACCAGTAAAGGAATTTTTTGATGGTGTGGTAGGGCATTATGTATACTCTTATCATGAACAAGTCATCATTTAATATAAAAAAGTCAAAAGAAAAAAAAAACAATAGTTGAATGCGAATCAAATACAAATTGATTGGAAAATACAACAACCAAAGATTTTCTCAAAGCATACGAAAGACAACAAAATTAAGCTATAAAAAAAACACATACATAAGCATTAAACCTAAAGGGAATGCTTCAACATATTGACATTTTTCTTACTTTCTTGTTTCGAAACTAAAAATAATATTATGTAAAAAAATAACTAAAAAAGAACTTGTAAGCATTAAAGTCAAATGCCTAGATTAGAAATCAATAGCTACTGAAAATTGAATCAATAGCTACTGAAAATTGATGAGGTAGCTGCAATTCTTATTTACAAAAGTTAAAAAGACCAATAAGGAAAAATATTGACAGAACAAGCCTAAATGATCAACTACAACCTGAAAGATTGTGTTAGAAATTGTTCCCTTGCTAACACATATAAAATCTTTTGAAGAACTCCGAGCTATGCAACTTATAACTATACATTTAAGACCATTAAATTTTAAATTTGTATGTTCCTATAACCAAATGGAAATAATAAAACAAAAATCCAAGTACTCTTCCGAAATCTATATCTCGTGGTCAAATCTTTTATCCAATGGAAAGAAATCCAATTACTTATTTAAAGAATTTCAAGAACAGAACACATTCAATATAAACAAATAGTTATGAGAGTGGAGAAGAATTTTCAGATCTAGAAGATGAGGATTCCTAAGCATCAAAAGGTAAAACAATAAAGTTAAGAAAATGTTAAGATTAAAATGGCAAAACCAAACAACAAATAGGGATGAATTAAAAATATTAATAATTTCAAAGTATAGTTATTAAACCTACCCTAGGGGTTGACCCGGCCAAGAGGCCGCGTCCTAGGTTGCTTGGATTAAATCGGGTCAACCTGGGAAAATTTTTAAAAATTGTTTAAGGTTTTAATATAAGTGTTTTTATCTCACGTTGGAAAGATAATATCTTATCCTTTTACTTATTGAAAAAACATAACTTTCTTCTTATGATATGGAATATATATAGTAATGGGCTTCCAATACCATATTCAAAAAAATAAAACCTTATTCAAGTGTTTATATAATGAACTTTGATATGAGTTAGGAACCAACAAGGAAATGATGGTAGGTTCACGCGCATATGGTTGAGCTGAGCAAGTGGAAAATCTCTTATTGCTCCCTCTATACATGTGAGGCAACACCCATGCTTTTCGGTCTTGATTGATAGTTTTTTATTATTTTACATCCCCAGCGAGAACCACATAGTTTACCTGGCAATGTTGCACGTAAAAATGTTTGTTAGCATGCTAAAAACAACAATTATAGATTTAATTTTTCAGTTTGTTAAAATAAACGGTTACACTGAGAAAAATAATTATTACATGTTGCAATGTATAGATTTAATTTTTCAGTTTGTTAAAATAAACGGTTACACTGAGAAAAACAATTATTACATGTTGCAATGTGGACATGTTAACGAAAAGGAGGGGGGCCTCAACTTACAAAAAAAATGGACATGAAAGGAAAAAAAATAGGTCTTTTCCAGATTTTGCCAGATCACCCAGGTTTCAAGTTGACCCGGCAGGTTAGATAGTTTTCTCCAGGCCTAGTGCAAGCCTGAGTTTTGCCAGATTCAGACCCAGCCATGCCCCCAGGTCAACCCAACAGGACGGACCGGGTCTAGAAAATTATGTAAGGGGTCTTCTCATCATACCTCCTCCTTTGATGTTGTATCCATAGCTTTTCTCTTTAATTTCTTGCCTCCTTTGTTTGTCATTCTTGTAGTCTTTTTGGCTAATAAAAGGAAAGAGAGAATTTTTTTTTTTTGTATTATAGAAAAGACGTGGATGTCATTTAGCCACGTCTCCATAAAATAAAGAGAAAAAAAACAAGGTAGCAAATTGAAAACACCTTTTTAACATGATTGAATTTGCTAACACATCAGGGGTTAAAGTGTCACTACACTACCACGATCCACAATAAAATGAGTATACATCTATAGTGCACTCTACAAAAAAAAAAAACACATTGCATCACAATATCAAACACACACTTAATCAAACTTTAAGCAATTATGTCATCCTGCTCCGTAAGAATGTTGTTTATACATGTATTGTTCAATGCATTTAGAAATTATTAGTTTATGGACTAACATTATGTAACGAGGAGACCAAAAATTTTTCAAACCTAAAAAAATGTTCATGTTTTAGAAAATGGTTTGAAATTGTTATTAAACTAAAAGATATAATCATCTTGAACTTTGTTTCCCATTAAGATCAATTTTTCTATCAAAAAATCTCTTGTTTATGTTAGCAAACACAATATTTTTTAACAAGAATTATTGGTCTTCTTAAAAAAAATTTATGATCATTAAAACAAGTTAATAAAAAATATTAAAATAGTATATCCATATTTTATGCGTGGTTAAAAGCTAGAAAAAAACATAAATGTGATAAAATCTTTTTCAAAATCTATTTAAAATTTTTAAGACTAAAAACAAACAATTTGAATCAAAATTTCATGAATAATTTATTATTAGTATTATTATTTTTCATGTTAGATACTCAATTATTTAGAAAAAGATTAAAATTCAAATTATAATAGTATTTAAGAACTATATTAAAATTAAAGAATAAGTGAATATGATATTTTTTTCGAGGGGCAAAAAACACAAATAAAAAAGAAAAATACAACAAAGGACCAAACCCACGCGCTCCTGACATGAGCTAACTCGATCAAAACCCAATCCTTGGCCCATCAACTTGTTTTATGTGGTTGAGTCGTGACTTGGACTTTACCTTGAGTCGATCCCAAATTGTGTTTTACTTGCATTCTTGAAAAAACATCAAAAATTCAAAAACAAAAACAAAAACATAGTTTCATATTTTTTTTGCACACATCATGGATTTAATAACAAATTTATTAAGTTCATTGCGAACTTGGCCTAAAATTTTAAAATACCAAAAAAATTATTTTATTTATATTGTGATATCAGAGTTTACAAACTTATACATAAGACGTGTTCACAATATCAAAATAAAATGCATAATTTTTGTTTTAACTTTAGAATGATTAAGTTATACCCGTAAAGTCATGGTCCACTCTACCGGAATGAGCCAACTTTAACCAAAACACAGACCAACGGTTAGAAAAACACAACACTGCCTTGGTAATTAGACAAATGAACAATACAATTTACCCTAAATAAAGTGTACTAGAAGTGATACATCCTTCTTATATACAATTAGTCCTCTGTCCGGACTCTGAAAACTAGTTAAGGTTTTTAGCGACCAAAATGCTATGTGACAACTCCAAACTCTTTTAATGATAAGGACAAGAATTCCTTAATTTTTTACCCATCATTAGAAATCCTGATCTAAGAAGATGATTGCTGCGATGCTGCACACGTGCAATAAATTCAATAAACTAAAATTTATCTAATAATCCATATTTTTTCCCAAATTTATTCTCAAATTGGGTATGATATCATGAATGTTTGAGATTATGGTGTAAAGTACTTTTCAAAATAGATTTTGACTTAAAAATGCTTCAAAATTATTTTTTAACTTTTATTTTTAACATTAACATATTAACACCATTAAAAAACACTAAAAAAAAAAATACCAATTTAATATTTTTTTAAGCAAAAAGTATTTTAAAATTATACAATATACTAAAAGTGCTCAGTGTCTCTCTCACTGTTTACCTAGACACAAATTATTATGGATTGAAACAGTATAACGGAGTTGTCCTTGCCAAAAAAACTTGCTAAGCATGCAGTGGAGGGTGGTGAGATTATCTTTTTTATAAGATGCATATGGTATTGAAAGAATGATTGAGGACAAGATAGTCAGTTCGGATTTTGTAGGGGCATGGTAAGACTATCAGGCCCCAAATGCTGGGGCATAACAAGACTATCAACCCTAGGCGCTGGGGCATGGCAAGACTGCCAAACACCTGACATTAGGGTCTGACATGACTGCCATAACTTGGGCGTCCAAGTCAGGGAGAGCAACCATACCTCAGGCGTTTGGGTCAAGCATGATAGCCAGACCTAAGGCTCTGGGGTTTGGTGCCCGGACCCGGAGCTCTTGGGTTCGACGTCTGGACCCATGGCTCTTGGGTTTGGCGTTTAAGAGGGGTCCAAAGCTCTTGGACCTGGCATTGCAGCAAGATCCATTTAAATTGGATCAGACAAGTTTAATATTTTTATTAATATTAAAAATATTATTATTTGTATCATAATAATTAATATTAATATTATTAATATAATAATTAATTAATTTTTAAAAATATTATTAATATTGAAAAACAACTATAGATTTGATTTGAAGGGTAAAATTATTATT
>Ga0325411_1001582_pt1 | contig 25429 bp, 18 predicted proteins | sample PopdelMetagenome_13_FD_206181 | JGI IMG/M metagenome (GOLD analysis project Ga0325411, IMG submission 206181) | Populus deltoides microbial communities from Bellville, Georgia, United States - Xylem-PdIQD-R4 | ecosystem: Host-associated > Plants > Phyllosphere > Stem > Wood/Secondary xylem... | reverse complement strand
TAATGTAATCATGTTAACAATTTATAATCTGATTGGAACCTCCTTTGTGTGTGGTTTCCAATTGAATAAAAAAGGTTTATACTATACTTGTTTGAAATACCATTAGTGGATCCTCTAACCTTGACATGTGTTGTTATCATTGTTGAATCTTTACGTTAATCTTCCATCTCAAAGTTCTCATTAACTTCTTCTTCTTCTTTATTATTATTATTATTATTATTACTATTATTATTGTTGTTATTGTGTTGCTGTTAACTATAATTTATACAATTAAACTATTTGTGGTTCGGCCCCGGTCTTGCCGGGTTATTTATTACTTCGACACTCCTGCACTTGGGAGAAGACATCAATCTTTTTGTCGTGTCAGAATGCCTTGATTTCTTGGAGATGTAAGAAACAAGATCGTGTTTCTAAATCCTCTACTGAGGCCAAGTATCGTGCCATGTCTACTGCTTGTTCTGAAATTGTATGGCTACGCGGTCTTCTTGCGGAGCTTGGGTTTCCTCAGACTACTTCTACCCCTCTTCATGCTAATAACACTAGTGCTAATCAGATTGCCACCAATCCCGTCTTCCATGAGCGCGCCAAGCATTTGAGGTTGATTGTCATTGTATTCGAGACACTTTAGAAAGTCAAGTGATATCTCTTCCTCATATATCTTCTGATCTCCAAGTGGTTGATATCTTCACCAAAGCTATGGCTCGACAATGACATCAATTTCTTGTTGGCAAATTGTTGTTGGTTGACTTATCAACATCAATTTGAGGGGGTATGTTACCGTATGTAATTTAGAGACTTATACAATTTAGGACTCTATTAATATCAGTTGTAGAGATTATCTTACCATGTATAGATGTTGAATATCAGGAATCAATTAGACTCCATGTATAGGAAAACACTCACGTATAAGAAACAAAACACGGAACTGACAGAGGGTAGTTTTTCTATAAACAAAAGCTCACTTGGAATTCTTGTTTTCTCATTATATTGACACTTCTGATCTTTCTTGCTGCTCTGTTGCAACTAGGGGTACTCCCTCTGTCTGGTTAGGCCTCTAGCCTTCCCCCGCTACCGCAGCTTCCCCTGCAAGGTTTCGGGTGGTATTATTGGAGCATGAGATGTCGTATCATCCAAGGGATCTTCGTCTTGCCAACCTTGGGCACCTTGTTTCCCGCCCCTCCTTTCTAAGGATGGCGGCTCTGTTTGTGTCACTTGTCGGGTGCGTACCATCTTGAAATTCACCGTAGCAACACAATTATCAGTGATCCTCAGGATCCAGACCAAGTGCTCTGATACCAACTCTAACAACCCGACTTTTCAAGCCCAAAACAATAGTAAATTTTTTAAAAAAAACAAAAATTGTGTCACTGCCGATCAAGAAATCGGCAAAACTGCGTCGCTGCCGATCCAGAAATAGAAAGCAATGACTGGATCAGCAGCGAAAAATACGTCGCTGCCGATGAAGAAATCGGCAGCGAAAAATGAGTCATCAATTATATATATATATATATATATATATATATATATATATATATATATTCTTTTGGGTGTTTACAGATAGGCTGGAGATACAACATACTAATGATCATGAAGGAGTTCAAAATAGGTTTGATTAAGAGAATTTAATATGAGGTGGATTGTTTAGTGAGTTTGTAGGTGATAATACGGACATGAGTGATGTTGATTTTAAAGATGTTTTTGTGGGACATGGAAAACATTTTGGATAGAAACAAAATCATCGATTTGGAGGGGAAAGATATGGTGATAATTTTGGCCAGAGGGGTAATTATAGGTACCCAAACCATAATGCTGAGTTTGGTAGAGATTTGAGTATAATTAAGTTGAAAGTACAAGTTTTTCAAGGAAAGAATGATCCAGAAGTTTATTTAGAATGGAAAGTGGAGTTGATTTTTTATTATCACAATTATCCGGAGCCCAAAAGAGTCAAGCTTGCTATTATTGCTTTTTACTGACTGTGCTATTGTGTGGTGGGATTGTTAGTGACAAACCATAAGAGGAATTATAAGAGACAAGTTTATACTTGGGATAAAATGAAATCCCTTATGAGAAGATTTGTTTCTAACCACTATTATAGAGAATTGTATCAAATGTTACAAAGTATGACTTAAGATACAAAGAGGGTTAATGAATACTTCAAGGAGATGAGATTTATTATAATTTGAGCTAATGTTGAGAAGAATAGGGAGACTACTATGGTTAGATTTATGAATGACCTTAATCATGCTATAGCTTATATGTCATGTAGTTGCATTATTGTGTGGAGTTAGAAGAGATGGTGCATGTTATAACTCAATTTTGACCAATTTGCTTTTAATTTAATTTTAAAGGGATTAAAATTTTAAATTAAAAGATTAGGAGATTTATTTCAATGAAAAGTGTGATTTGTCAATTTATGAAAAAACTAGGGATTACAATGTGTTTTTGTCATTCTCTCCTAATCATTAAGATAATAATAGATATTCATTTTTAAAATTTGATTCTTGCTCAAATTTAAATTAAAAAAAAATTTATTTGAAACTTTGTTTTCTAGGATTTCTTTATTATAAATACAGATCCTGTGCATAAGAAGAGATAACATTACAAAAATAATCTAAAAAATCTAGGGGAGGACATTACCAGAAAACCAGAGAGAACACAATACACAAAAAAAACCCTAAACCTATTTTTTTAGCTACTGTGCCGGCTCCCCACCCCCCAACTTCACCGTTTTTCTTGGCCTGCAATCATCGATACCACCATGACCAGTTATAGTCGTCCAACAGCTTCCTTCATGTAACAGTAGCAGATTGTGCAAACAATAGTCTAGCAACAGCGTCTCTTAGCTTCTCCTGACGGCAACGATGGAAGCTCCCCCTTTTAGCAGCGTCATCTTCTCTGCACCGTGAGCAAGCAGCAGCAGGAGCACACAACCATCGCCCTTTACACCAGCACGCATGCAGCCATCACCAACTAACTGTCCTCCTCCAACGACGTGAATAACATCTGCTACTCATCTCCTTTGTATTAGCCGTGATTTCCAGTGGCCAAGGACCATAGCCACAGCCACAGCATCAAGTTTCCTGTCTTCGGTTCAGCACTTGGAACAGCACCAACATCGCAAAGCAGCAACAGTGGTGTAAGATCTTCCTTCCAGCAGAAAACAACATCTTCTTTTCCACGCCATCGACAGCTGCACTATCATCTTTTCAGCTGTGGATAACAGTGGTTAAGCTCCTCTCCTCAGCCGAACGCCAGCCTCCAACCGGCAGCAGCAACAACCCATAAACTCCAGCAAGAGTTCTTCTCGCCAGTCCTTACACCATGTAAGTCTTTCTATGCGTGCAATAGTGGCCAGACAAGTCCCTGGCTTAGGCCATTGACCCGTACGGATTGGCTAGATACAGTCAAAATTTTTTTAAAAAATAATTTAAAATTTGTGGATTTATTTATTGACGCTAGGGTCAGGACTATCATACTATTTGGGTTACACAATATTTACCAACGCTAGAGTTGAAAATATTCATAAGCGAATATTTATTGACACTAGAGTCAGGAATATTATAGGAAGACCATAAAAATAGAACAAAAAACAAACCCTTAACATTTTAGACAAAATCAGCAATGCAGCTTGTCTCAAGTTGGACAACTAAAGGGTGATAGTGTCTTCCCTTTCATATAAATAATCTCGTACCATAGAATCTCTATTGATCAGTTAGGGTTTCTAATGATCATAATACTAAGTAGCAACTCCTTTAACTAGACTTTTCCCCTCTAAGAATAAGATGTCAGATATCTGTTCTTTATGTATTTTTGAAAATTTTAAGGTCATTGTGATGTTAGATGCGACAATGCATATGGCCATGATGGTGGAGAAACAGCTTAAATAGAAGGGTACTTGTAACCCCCCGGTTAAAAAGAAAAGAATGGTACGAAAAGTGTTGGTGTAAACAACGACGAGAAATCGGTAATGTTGTCGTGGCACAAGAATAAGCTGTAAATGACTAAAAAGGAAAATAAATATAGTAAAGTAGATTCGAGGAGATAGTAAAATGATCGGGTGCTTTACGCAGGGATTAAATAAGGAGATTTTGATTTGTGGGCGAAAAATCATAAATTGACTAGTTTTATGTTAAAAATTCGTAACTCTTAACAGGTTGTCAGAAAACTCTGAAAATTTGTGTGGAAACTTCTAATATATTTTCTTAGCTTTGGTTAAAATTTTAGAATTTTTGGGAGAAATTGAGAATTTTTTAGAAAAATTGTAATTTGACCTATTTTGCACTATCGCGCATAACTTTTAATATGATTGACAAATTGAGTTGCAACTTTGTGTGGAACATTCTAATATATTATTTTACCATGGGGTAAAGTTTCAGAATTTTTAGAGTATTTTCAAAATTTAAACGAAAAAATACTAATAACCGGATAAAAACAAAATATACAAGAGACATATAGTGATATAATTAAAAGAAAGATGGTATAAATTAGTTGCAAAGTTAGCCTCGAAAGGGTTGTTTCCAGCCGACCAAAAGGAAAAAGAAAAGAAAATGACTCATGGAAACTAGATACATTTAAACATAAAAGGCAAGGGCTTAAATGCAAATAATAAAACTTTTACTATATAGACCCCATTTTGCTTGGGGTGTCCAGTAGTAGGTTACAAGGAGACAAAGGGGAGTTAGGGATTTTCTTATATTTTCTCTACAATTCTCTCATCAATTCTTGAAAAGAATACATGATTATGGAGTTAAGATAATTAAGAAAGTTTATGGTGAGCTACACTAAATTTATGAGTGATCTAAGGGTTTTAAAGCTTGTGGAGGAAGAATGAAGTGTGGAAAAAGTAAGAAGGAGGGAGTAGAGGGTGGTTTCACCTTGAGGTTTCTTTTAATTAAATTCCTTGTTATCTTAGTAGTAAGTATGATTTTATTGTGTTGATTGTAGAAATTTCATACATTATACTTGAGTGATGATGTGCTTGATTATGGAACTTTGTGATTAGCATATAAATTGTAGTAATTTGTGATATTGTGATGAAATTTTGTTTGTTGGCTAATTAGTATTTAATAGTGCATTTTTATCAAGGTTTTATATCATTATTTTGCACTTGAAGTATCAATAACTCCTTAACTAGAGCTTGCTTTATAATAATATATCTAATAATATAAGATACCTTTAATTTATGGTAAATGTTCAATTTAAATGCAGGCCTATCACATAAATTGACCGAGGTCGAACCATAGGGAGGTAAACTATATAAAATTATAAACAATAAATGAAAAGGAGTTGAAAAGAACTTTTGAGATGTGATATTGATGTAAGGATTAAACAAGGATAAAATAATTGTCAAGGTTAGAGGATCCACTAATGATTATACTTATTCTTACACCATTAATGGATCTTCTAACCTTGACAATTATTTTATCCTTGTTTAATCCTTACATCAATATCACATCTCAAAAGTTCTCTTCAACTACTTTTCATTTATTGTTTATAATTTTATATAGTTCACCTCCCTGTGGTTTGACCCAAATCTTGCCGAGTTATTTATTACTTAGACACTCCTGCATTTGGGATAAGACATCAACTCTTTGATCGTGTCAAGTTTTTGGAAATATTCAGGTTTACAAACTCTCACATTGTTATCACTTGATTCTGCTCAAATACTCATTTAACAAGTATTCTTAAACCTTTATTTTCACACACACTTTAACATATGATTGTGGGTTACATATTGGATTATTACATTATTTATGTTCTTTTGTTAAAGGTAACAACTAAGGGAAAAGAATAGTATATAATTTGCAAATAAATAAATAATAAAAACAAATTGAATAAATAAAAAAGTAGATAAGTTTGGTTTCGTAGCCTCCTTGACTTAAGGAATTAAGTACGAAGGGGTGTTTTAGCACCTGGTACCTTAAAGTCAACTGGCTTGGGAGCTATTGGCCCAGTGCTTGTTACATGGGTTGAGGAGAAAGCTTAAGGAAATCAAACATTGCACTACCTACATATTAGTATCTGCAACCCGAGTTACCAAGCTCGAAGGGGTGTCTCAACATCCAATGCCCTAAGACCAACTAGTCTGAGAGTCATTAGCCTAAAGCTCGCTATATGGGTTAAGGATGTATTGTGTTTTATTTTTAAAAAAAGAAAACTAATTGAAAAAATATGTTGTACCAAGGGTTATACAAGACAAATCTAGATTAACCATTTAACAAGCAAAGTATTAAGAGTGAATAAGATAACAAATACAAAACATGTTAGTATCAAACATTAAAGTCCATGAGAGTTTACACTACACTTATTCTTACACCATTAGTGTAACCTTTTCACTTTGACATAATAAACTTAACTAAACATAATAAAATAGAGAAACATAAATAAACAAGATAAGAACATAAATAAGATTTAAGTTAACTAAGTAAAGTAAAGGAAATGAAAAGCATAAACAAGAGATTAATATAACATAAAATAAAACTTGAACATTACAAAATACAAAAAAAAAGAGTAAGAGCAAGATCTTGATCTGAACAACCAAGATGCCTAAATGCATTGCAAAAGCCTCCTTTTATAGGCCAAAATTCAGAACTATTGATTTGATGACTAATTGTTGAGTGGGTGACCACCTCTTAACTTAGGAACAATCTTTATCTTCTTATCTACAGAAAACATCACATACACACACTCTTAGTAAATATTCTTATCAAGGTCTATCAGAATACTTCTTGAAATATTCAGGTTTACAAACTCTTGCATTGTTATCACTTGATTATGCTCATATACTCATTTAACAAGTATTCTTAAACTTTCATTTTCACACACACACACACACACTTTAACATATGATTGTGGGTTGCATATTAGATTATTACATTATTTATGTTCTTTTGTTAAAGGTAGCAACTAAGGAAAAGGAATAGTATATAATTTGCAAAAACAAATATAATAATAATAATAATAACAAATTGAATAAATAAAAATGGTTGAATTCAAATTGGAACACCATTTGGTTATTGGATCATAACTGGAGCTGTAGAACTTTGATTTAGGTTTGGTTTATATGGATAGAAATCTATGACATAGGCCTAAAACGTTCATGAAGAGTCCAAGATTCAAAAGGACCGTTTTCAAGTTCAAATTGTAGCAACAACAGAGAAGTCGGAATTTGTCCTGTAGCCCAGACACTGTTCAGTGTTCAGCCCATATCTCGAGTTTTAGAAGTCCAAATGACCTCATTCTTGTTTTGTTGGAAAGCTGAGACAATATCCTAAAACTTTCATGCGGACAACCTGTTCAAATTCTAATGTTAGCAATGACATTTTCTGCAGACAAGAAGATAAGGATTGTTACCAATTCAAGTGGTGGCCACCCACTCAACAATTAGTCATCAAATTAATAGTTCTGAATTTTGGCCTATAAAAGGAGGCATTTGTCATGCATTTAAGCATCTTGGTTATTCAGATCAAGATCTTGCTCTTACTCTCTTTCTTTGTATTTTGTAATGTTCAAGTTTTATTTTATGTTATATTAATCTCTTGTTTATACTTTTCATTTCCTTTCCTTTACTTAGTTAACTTATATCTTATTTATGTTCTTATCTTGTTTATTTATGTTTCTCTCTTTCATTATGTTTAGTTAAATTTATTATGTCAAGGTGAAAAGGTTACACTAATAATGTAAGAATAAGCATAGTATAAACTCAACATGGACTTTAATGTTTGATACTAACATGTTTTGTATTTGTTATCTTATTCACTCTTAATACTTTTCTTCTTAAATGATTAACTAGATTTGTGTTGTATAACCCTTGGTACAACATTGGCATGAGAATTGAATGGGTTAGTATTTAATTGAGTAAAAAGTTGAAAAAAATATCATGCTACACTTTACTTGAAATTTTGGCATTGGTAGAAAAATATAAGGAATGTATGTGATTGATGAAATGAAAAATTACCATGCTCAAATGAATAAAATTACCCTTATATGAAGTTTTGAAAACTAGAATCAAAGAAGAATTGACTCATTTTGCTGGTATAATTAAAAGAAAGATGGTATAAATTAGTTGAAAAGTTAGCCTTTAAAGCGTTGTTTCCAGCTGACCAAAAGAAAAAAAAAGAAAAGAAAAGAATGACTCATAAGGACTAGATAAATTTAAACATAAAAGGCAAGGGCTTAAATGCAAATAATAAAATTTTTATTATATAAACCCCATTTTGCTTAGGGTGTCTAGTGAGTTACAAGGAGAGAAAGGGAGTTAGGGATTTCTTACATCTTTTCTACAATTCTCTTATCAATTCTTGAAAATAATGCATGATTATGGAGAGTTAAGATAACTAACAAGGTTGATGGTGAGCTACACTAAATATTTGAGTGATCTAAGGGTTTTAAAGCTTGTGGAGGAAGAATGAAGTGTGGAGAATGGAAGGAGGGAGATAAAGGGTTTCACTTTGAGGTTACTTCTAATTAAATTCCTTGTTATCTTAGTAGCAAGTATAATTCTAATGTGTTGATTGTAGAAATTTCATACATGTATACTTGAGTGATGATGTGCTTGATTATGGAACTTTGTGATTAACATATTGGTTGTAGTAATTTATTATATTGTGATGAAATTTTGTTTGTTGGCATGAGAAACAATTTCATGTTACACTTTACTTGAAATTTTAGCATTGGTAGAAAAATGTAGGGAATGTATATGATTGATGAAATGAAAAATTACAATGCTCAAATGAATAAAATTAACCTTAGATAACAAGAATAAAAGAAGAATTGATCTCTCCTTGAATGTTAAAAATAAAATAAAATTCGGCAAGGTTAAATGGAAGAAGAGGAAAATTGTATTTGACTAAGTTAGGATTTTAGTGTGGATGCAAATGTATTTAATGGGGTTAAGTAATGCATAAACAAGTAGGATGGAAATGGAAAAAAATAAAAAAAAAATGTCATCCTTACTAAACTAAGAAATTTGGCAAAGCGAGGAAATAAATAAAAGGATGGAATGTGGATGGGGGGTAATAATAAAATTAGTGTTGAAATACATTAAGAAACATGGTGAGTAGGATTGAATTGCAAATTAAATATGATGGAAGGAAAATCTTAATTTTCCATCTTATAAATGTTTGGCCAAGTTCATGAAAATAAATGAATTGAGTTGTTAAAGTTGGTTGTTAAATTATGACAAAATCCTTGTTTAATCTTATTGTTGTAATATATAAGGATTAGGAAAAATGGTGGAATTGAAGTCATGAAATAGATAATACAACCAATTTATTTGTTGGATAAACCATGACGATTAATGTATTATAAATAAAATAATTTATTATGGGTATATGAATTGGAAATATTTTATTTGTGATTTATTAATGTGAAATTTAAATTTAATTTTGTGATGACAAAATAAATTTAAATTATTTCGAAAAGAAATAATTATATAAGTGAATTAGTAATTCCTGAAGAGAGTTGCCTACAGGACGACAACATCAGGGTCGTGCATTCCATAACCAGACTGCAGGTAGGTGCCTGACACCTAATCTATTTAGGAAATTTTACAAATGTTAAGATATTGTAATTTTTCTTATAATGCCATTATAAATATGAACATTGATGTGATATTATTACTAAGAAAATTGAAAAGTTCTGGTTGCCCAGCGAGGAATTGGCAACGGTTGAACTAATTGAAGGATTGTAAAGATTGATACGAACAGTATCATATATTTTTGAAAAAATATTGTAGTGTCTTATGCTTTTAAAGTTGATAATAAAGTAATTTTGTGATATTATTATGTATATTGTGGTTATGCTAATTGCGGTCAAATTTATACATTGAATCAGTGCCTGGAAAATTGAGCGGATGAATTAGTGACCCAGTAAAGGGGCCAATGCATAGAGAAAATGGATAGTTGAATTAGTGACCCGGTAAAGGGGCCAGTGCATAGAGAAAATGGATGGATGAATTAGTGACCCGGTAAAGGGGTCAGTGTCTGGGAAATTGAGCGGATGAATTAGTGGTTCGGTAAAGGGGGTCGGTGCGGTAGATTGGGCAAATGAATTAGTGGCCCGATAAATAGGTCGGTGCTCGGTAATTGGGTGAATAAATAAGAGACCCAGTGATTGGGTCGATGCCCAGGAATTGGGCGGATAAATAAGAGATATGGTGATGCGGTTCGTGCTAGGTAATTAGATGGATATATTAATGATCCGGTAACGGGGTTAATGTTAGATGTTGGATGGTTGGATTTTTGGATAGTTAGAAGTAATGGACTGGACCAGGGTCAGTGCCGAGTTTGGGTAAATGGTAAATGTGATAGATGTCTGATAAATGGATATAATGGGAGGAACTAGTTGTCCGGATGTTTGGGACTAGTGTCCTGGTTAAAGGGTTGCTAATAGAAGCAATTATCGAATGGATAATTGGTATAATGTTAACGTGAAATCTTAAAAAAAATTGAAAAAACATTTTATCAGAAAAAGAAAACGTGTATGTGATTGAATACGTGAAAATAATTGGGATGTCATGATAATTTTTATTTTCGAATCAAAGTTCTATTAAATCTGATTTTCAGTTTTTTAAAGCTTATCTACTTTGTTACGAGTTGCTTCACTACGTAATTAAATGTCTGCATCCCTGTTAAAGATACCTTTTTAAGTTCTAAAATAGATTTATAAGCGTTACAACTATCAATGTTAATCAGTTAACAGAGAATGACCTACATCTAAAACTTGAATAGCAGTGGAATTAGTCATTCGAGAGGAAATACAACCAAACTAAGTTGATTTAAAAAAAAAAAAAAAAACCTATAGCAAGAATGCATGGAAAATGATACGAAGAAGGAAGTGCTTTTGTGTCTCAACGTAAAAATAATGACTGATAGCATATTGCTAAAGATCATCAGTAAAGCAAGGTACGTGGTAACTGGAAATTTTCATTTTAAAAGAGAGATAAGAATCTGAGAGCATTGTAATGCTTTAACTTTTCAAGCACTTCATAAAATATCAACATCCTAAAGAGGCCCATAAACTTTTACCCAACAGAGAGGGCATTTTCCCACATACAGAAGCAGTACAGACATGTTTAATTAAAGACAGGGAAACTTGAAATTTTTACATTTTTGTAAATATCTATAAAATTCAAGACGAACTTTAAAGTGAGGGAGTTATTCCTATAGAAAAAATGCTCATCCAATTCCTCTACTCTTTCAGTGGATAAATACAGAAGTAAAAAATAACAGTGCAGCACAGGAGGTTATTTCTCTGAGCAAACCAGGAGAGAGAAGTCTGCTGGTCCGGTGGTCCCCAACTAGTGCTTATGTTCAAATTTCAATTTAGTCTCTTAGTTGTCTTTGTGGTTATAGTGTAAGCTCTGAGAGCTTTATGATTGTTGTATTACACACTGATGGTATATCAACTTAAATCATCCATCCATCCAGAAAGAAACAGGAGCTCATATCAAGAAGTTGTAGTAAGTTGCATACTAACAAATAATTGTCCTTCTTCATCAAAATATCCAAGATCGAGTGTTCACCCACCCTTATTCATCTACAGTTAGTTTTGTAGCTTGTGGGTTGTTATGATAGCCTGAAAAGTTGAATAGTATCAGAAGATTCTAACTGAAGCAACAAGATGAAGTCAAACACCTTATTTTACAAACAACCTGAATGGATTCCTCTCCATCCTTCTCCTTTCTCCCTCTTATAGTAGTCAGGTAAAAGTGGTTACTAAGCAGTAACAAGTGTTAGTATTTAAACACGGTGCAAGTGTTAGGACAGAATTGAACCTCGGTTTTTCATATCACTTTGAGTAGAACTTAACACTAGAACCTATTTCACTTAGCTGAATAAACAGCAGAAATATTTTGAAAGTAAGAATTACATCCAAAGGTGATTTACAATCTCTCCCAGCTTTCGTTCATATTCCAGCAATATCTTTCTCTAATGTCTGCAATATAAAAATTTTATGGGTATCTTTCTCCAACAATAACTAACTAAATTCATAATGAATGTAGATCTCCCAGCATAAGACCATTGGCAAAATACACCATACCAAACACTACAATAAACAGATTAACTCAGGCATCCATTTCTGAGTAGTAAGATGATTTTAATATGCCTGATTTGGCAAACCAATAGCAGATTGTCAAGGTACCAATTCAACTCAATAGCTTAAATTTTTATGTGAGGTCTCAGAATATGATTTATATTATTCTCTAACACACTTCCTCAAGTGAAAGCCCTTTAGGCTTGAAACTTGCACAGACCCACATTACTTTGTGCTTAATTTTTATCAAATAAATGGGGATTGAGATTCGAACTAATGACCGCTTGGTCATCAAGGCTATGATACCATGTCAAGGAACCAATTCAACCCATAGCTTAATTTTTTAGGTAAGGTCTCAGAATATGATTTATATTATTCTCTAATACAGGTAACACAGGGAAGAATCAGTTCGTGATGGATGTGTCATTGATCTCTAGTTAAAATGATGAAATGTTTTCTCAGAACTTGCAGCAAAATAAAATAAATTGAAAAATCAACCAAACTCTACCTTGCATCATATTGGGTCCTCGGAGCAATTTCTCCTCTTTGATTTGGGAGAAGAGGCTTTAATGTGTCTACACCTAGTACTTGAGATTCCCCTGGTACAGGTACTCCAGCAGAATCAGAAAGGCGAGTCCCTTCCCTCAGATTCTCCAGTGAAATAATTCCACAAGCTTTTGTCCTCTCATATCCCCGCCATATAAATCATCCATTTCGAGTCATGATAAAGTGTTTCTTTAAGTGGTAGCATAATTTTTAGATGTTTGGTTAGCTACAAACCATACTTTTTAATTGTTGGAATCCAAAATAACTTGTGTTCCCATTACCTGAAAATCAGCGGAAACCAACAGAATTATTTTGTTGGTAATTTTTACCGACGAATATAATTTTGTCTCTAATTTTGTTAGTCTATACCGACAGAACTTTGTTGTCGGTAATAATTACCGACGATATAGATTCCGTCGGCCATGCGGTTGGTATGCCTAACGAAATATATAGAATTTTGAAAAAAAAAACAGTTTGATGACATGGAACTTTTTCAGATGATTTTACCGACGGAATGACCGAGGGATTCAAACTAGGATCTCCGTATAGTGACGTGACCCATTTACCATCAGAATTACCGACGGGTATACCAACAGGACGTGTCCGTCGGTGATTCCATCGGTAAAAGCCAATATATCCACACTCTGCCAACTCTCTCCTCTTCTATTTCTCCTTCTTCTTCCCCATCACAACTCTCCCCTCCTAAACTGCAAACAACCACCCACCCCCTAAAAATATCCCCCTCTTCTCAACATAAGCACTCATCTTGCTTATACTTTTGTACGTGGTCACAACATCCGTTCTTCGATTTATTGTGGATTTTATCATTTTTTGTAAGTAAATCTATCCTTAATTTTAACATTTAAATATCAATGTTTTTTAGTATATGTATTTTGTTAATGTATGTACTTGTTTTATTGTTATTCATCAAAGAAACTTGTAGTATGAATGTATAATTTTGTAATTGTTATAGTTTGTTTTAGATTTTGTCAAATTATATTTGTTTGTAAATTGTTGAAACTTTGTTTGAATTACACCGAATTAGATATGTTGTGATGAAATTAATAGCTTGTTTAACGGGTCCGTTTTAATTTTTATTAATTATATTGCGGAGTTGTGATTTCCGTAAATTTATATATGTATAAATTTGTATGGATGTTGATAATTGATAATTGATAATTGATAATGAATATTTAACATAAGTGTTTTTTTAGTTTGTTGGATAATGTCGGGACAAACCAATATTTTTGCAAATTTATTTACGTAACATAGTTAATTAATACATGTTGTCATCATATTATTATAGAGGTTCGATATAAGTTATGGATGATCGTTCATTGATGTATCAAGACTCACCTCAAGGATTGCGGAGGATGGATTATTATAATGGGGTTCAGGGTTTTATTAATTTCGCAACATCTATTCCGAGGACTTTTACTGATGACGGTATTAGGTGTCCATGCAGCAAGTGTAAAAATAAAAAGTTTCTGCATCCAGATGGTGTAACGATGCATCTTATAACCAAAGGGTTCATGGAGGATTACCTATGTTGGTATGCACACGGAGAACTATTTGTTCCTAATGAGAGCATGTTAGAAAGGGTGATTGGGTCAACTTCTAGTGCTAGCAACGTGCATGAAGTTGTAAATAACAGTAATCCTTACAGGAATATGGTTATGGATGCAATGAGAACGAATCAAGATAATGTCAGTCAATGTCCAATCATAGAAGAAAAACCTAATGCATATATAGCAAGGTTTTTTTGATCTGTTGAAAGATTTTGACGAACCATAATGGGATGGGTGCACGAACCACAATAAATTATCGGCTGTAGCACAGGTGTTCACCCATCAAGTCAGATCACGGGTTGAGTAAGGCCAGTTATGATAAAATTATGGAATGAGCGAGAAGCATTTTACCTGAAGGGAACAAGCTTAAAGAGAACTTCTATGCTACTAAGTCCGTGATGAAACCCCTCGATTTAAGATACCAGAAAATTTACATGTGCCCTAACTTCTACATGATTTACTACCTTGAAAATGCTAAGCTGACTGAGAGCATAACATGTGGGCATTCTCGTTACAAACCCAGAACTGGCATGGGAAAGAATCCTGTGGCATATAAGAAACTTAGATACTTCCCAATCACACCAAGAGTGCAGAGGTTATTCATGTCACCAAGGACTGTTGAGCACATGACATGGCACCAATCACATAATACGGTTGATGGAGTGATGGTGCATCCTTCTGACGGCAAAGCATGGAAACACTTAACAGTGTGCATCCTCACTTTTCAACTGAATCAAGGAAGGTGTGTCTTGGGTTGTTTATAGACAGATTCAACCCATTCGGGTCATTTGCCGATCATACTGATGGTTTTAACTTGCCACCGGGGATGTGTATGAGGCTGGAGTTCATTTTTTTTTATGGTCATACTAGGTCTGAGCAGTCTAGGCCAGAATACAGATGTTTGTCTTCGACCGTTGATTGATGAGTTGATGCAGTTGTGGTCTTCCAGAACTTTGACTTATGATATATCGACGAAACAAAATTTTGTTATGAGAGCGACTTTGATGTGGACTATCAATGATTTCCTAGCTTATGGAATGGTTTCTAGTTGGAGTACACATGGAAAACTAGCATGTCCATACTCTATCGAAAACAAGAAGGCATTCATATAATTTGGAACAACCTTGTAGGCAACATCAATGATATTTATTGTCCAATAACTCACAGCTGATCGAATCCTAAATTACAAGATGAATAATTTGCCACATGGTTTAGAACACATATAAGTCATTATCTCTTGCAAGGTAATTGTACGTCAATATTACAGAATGTTTGTTTATTGTTTATTGTTGTATTTGATATACAAGGTTTATCAAATGAGAGGTTGTGCTGCTATTTCATTGTCTTTATTAAGCCTGGACCCTGAAAGAAAAGTTAAGTGCTATAACAGGTATTTTGTTAATGGATATGTGTTTCATACTGAAGAATACGGGAATGGAAGAAAGACATACAACAACGGTGTTTGTATTAAGGGATCGACTTGTAGTGAGTTTGAAGTTGACTACTAGGGGAAATTAGAAGAGATTGTCGAATTGCAATATCATAGCGAGCAGAATAGAGTGTTTTTATTCAAATGTTATTGGTATGACACAACTGACAATGAAATCAGAGTAGATCCTCACTATGGTCTCGTTGAGATCAACTCAAAAGCTTGACTCCACAACATAAATGATGTCTTTACTTTCTTAAAGCAATGCCAACAAGGTTATTACACAGACACCCCTTCCTTTAGAAAGGACTAATAAAGAATTGATTGGTTATATGTTTTAAAAACAAAACCCAGGGGTCGTGTCGAGATTGTTCAGGATGAGAATGATACACAGGTGTGATAAATGAAGTCTTTCAAGCTAATGAGTTGGTTGAACCATATCGAGTTGCTCCTTCGATTGACTTAGAAGAAAATTTGAATTTTCGTGTTTTCGATTATAGTCTTGTTGATGTTGACATAAAGGAGTTGAATGTTGTTTTGACCTCTAGTGGACTAGGAAATGTCGATGAAGATAATGATAACCATATTGAAGAGTGCGATGGAGCTGACAACAATTCAATTGACGATGAAGACGAAAATTATGACTAAATATGATCAGAACACGAAAGTATAAAGCCTTTTTTTATAATGTAATATTATGGATGATATTTTGGAACATGAAATATTTATTTTATAATTGTTTGCTGCTATTATTGTGTTGTGCAGTAAGTTTGCAATTTAAGCGTTTGCGCAAGAGGATAAATAGGCAATACAAACAAAATATATAAAAGTATGACACAAATACTGATGTCAATACTGATGGAAACCATCCGTCGATATTTTACCAAGAGTTGCAAAATATTTACTGCATTTGCCACAAAAACCGACGTCAATACTGATGGAACCTGTTCGTCGGTATTTTACCGAGAGTGCAAAATATTTACTGTATTTGCCACAATCACCAACGCCTATACCGAAGGTCTGTGGCTGTCGGTATTTTACCGAGAGTTGCAAAATATTTATTGTCCATGCCACAATCTTCGATGCTGTTTTCGATGGACACTGCAAATTCCAATGCGTACGACTATCAGAGTGCTAGGTCGGTCGGTGCGGATATAGACGGCATCACCGACGGACACTGCAAATTCCAATGCGCGTGCTCTGACACCTCTATACCAACAGACTTCGAAAATTCTGGAGGGATTTTTTAAATTTTAGTGTGAAATTCAAAATATACCGACAGAAATTTAATGCCACCGCCATTAAATTATTATGCTAATGTCCGTTGGTAAAGTCGTCGGTAAAATTGTAGTATAAAACCCAGTCCCGTTTGTGTTTTGTTTTTCCAAGAATTAGTGCGAATTTTTATTGTTTTGATTGTAGTTTTCAACATATTAAAAGGTATGTATTCTCCTTTCTTTATCTTTGTATTTTTTTTTACTTTTTTTTATTTTAGTTATGATTATTTTTTTTGTGTTTTTTTAATTAAATCAGCAACAAAGAAGGAAATTTGTTTTTTTTATTTGTCCAAGTTAAATAAGGAAATCCAAGCTAATCAAGGACATCAAAGGGGGCAGCAAAACAAATTTCCCAAATCAGATTTCTCCTAGTTTATTTGGGACTTCTTAAGGATGACAAATCTAATTTTAGCATATTTAGGATGGTAATTTTAGGATTTTTATTATTTGTTTTATTTTCTTCTTAGTTTTTGGGTTATTATTACTTATTTGGGTCAATTATAAGTGGGCTTCATATAAGTCCACCTAAGGGGGGTCCATTAGGATTTCTTTAAGTCTAGTGTCAGTATAAATAAAGGCATAACCAAACATGTAAGATTACGTAATTTTCATATCAATAAACTTCTTTGCCGCACTGTTGTGTGTTGGTGGGATAATCTCATTTCCTTGATTCTCTAAAGAATTGAAAATAACTTATCGAAGAACAACTAGCTTCATGGCGTCATCCTTATACTTCTCGTTCGCAAATCAATATTCATTGAGTGGGGGTTTTTCATTTCCAATAGTTTTGATGCCTAGGTACAAGTTATCTTTGTGTCACACTCTTATCAAACCTAATTTACTTAGCTTTCCGGGAATTGATGTCTTTGTGTGTGGGTTGCGTGACCCTGTGATCACGAGGTTTGTATTAGTTGTTATCAAAGCTAGGCTCTAAAACAAGGTCATATCCTTTTATTATTTTTATTTTTTTAGTGTTCCTTTAAGTTTTTCAGTGTTTGTGTCCATCTTCTTGTTCTTCGTGTCTGTGTCATCTACGCAAAAAAAAGTGTTATATTTCATCTTGTTACTCTCTCTAATCATTTCAGTATATTAAAAAGAAAAAAAGAAAGAGAGAGAGGGATAAGTTGAAATTTGAAGGATCATTCAATTTTTGCCGCAGAAACACAACTCTTTATGAACCATAAGCAAACCACCTAGCAATCAATTGAAACTTCATATTCTGTGTATTGGGAATGAGATCACATCGTATGTCAAATTTGGGATTATTTTGATATTATTTGCCTGAGGTTTTAATTCGAGGTTCAATTATGCCATAGAAACACTACTCTTGGTGAACCATAAGAAAACCACTTTAGAATCAATTGAAACTTTATATTCTATGTATTGGGGATGATATCGCACTATATAATAAAGTTGGGCTTATTTTGATATCGTTTGCTTGAGGTTTTAATTCGAGCTTCAATTCTGCCGCAGAAACACTACTCTTAGTGAACCATAAGCCAACCCCCTTAAAACCAATTTAAACTTCATATTCTGTCTACTGAAGGTGATATCGCACCATATATTAATTTTTGACTTACTTCAATATCGTTTTCTTAAGGTTTAATTTGAGGTTCAATTCTGCCATAAAAACACTATTCTTAGTGAACCATAAGCAAACCACCTTAAAATTAATTGAAACTTCCTATTCTGTTTATTGGGGATGCGATCTTACCATATACTAAATTTGGGCTTATTTTGATATCGACTTCTAGAGGTTTTAATTGGAGGTTCAATTCTGCCGCAAACTGATCATACAAGGGGTTTGGGTACCTAGACATAAGAGAATGACCTATAAATTTATTTTTAGTGTTTGTTTAGTATTAGAATACTAAATATTGAATTTGACATCATTTCAAGATTGTTTGGTCTGGGTTTTAATTATATTACGTAAAAATTGCATAACAAATTAGATTTGCATCAAGTTTCAAAACATTATCTTTACTGTTTATTTTTTTCCAAATATTTTTGTTTCTATTATATTAGGGTAATCTAGGAGTCAAGTAATTGTTTTCACTAATATTCACTTCTGTTTTATTTCGTGTCTTCGTTTCATCCACAATTCGTATGAATTTGCATTGATACTTGCGAAATCATAATCTTAGTTTCGTTTTGCTTTATTTCAGTATATTTATTGATTCTTGAGTCTAAAACTATAATTAGAGTGCGCTGCAAAGGCCACTGACTTTGATTTGTTGATTTTAGTTCCTAAAGAAGCAAAACAAAGCAAGTTGTGAGATAAAAGGCGTAGTGAGCTTATTAGAGTGAAAAACCTTGATTTTTTTACGTGATACATGAGAGGTGTGGGGATATATTTTGTGCTACTAACCAAATTTTGCAAATTCAAGGAATGTCTAAAAACAACGAGTCAGCGACACAAAACACTGACGTAGCTTTCTAATTGCGAGCCATAAGCCAGCAATTCAAGCTGTTGTCTAGGATGTACAGGGATCTGAAAGGTGAGGTGAATTCGATAAAGCAGCAGAATGGTGGGGCTGATCGTCAAGGAAATATAGTCCGTATGGCCGTACGGAATGTCAGATCTAATTTTAAGGAGTTTGTTGATGAAAACGTAGATGCGAGTGAAGAGGATTATGGTTTTGCATTTGCTGGCCAAGGGATCAGGTTCGGACCAAACAGGGTTAGGAGGAATGTGAATTTTTATGGCATGGGGAATTATGAAGAAATGGATAGGGACTTGGACACCATTAAACTGAAAATTCCTAAGTTTCAAGGTAAAAACGATCCCGAGGCTTATTTGGAATGGGAGAAAAAGGTAGATTGGATTTTTTTATTGCCATAGCTATTCTGAACAAAAGAAGGTGAAATTGGTGATAATTGAGTTTACGGAGTATGCATTGATTTGGTGGGATCAAATTGTAATCAGTAGGAGGAGGAATGGGGAGCGACCCGTTCAGACTTGGGGGGAGATGAAAATCTTAATGATACGATTTGTGCCGAACCACTATTACAAGGACTTATATCTGAAGCTACAAGGTCTGAATCAAGGTTATAAACAATAGATGAATATCACAAAGAGCTATAGACAGCAATGATTCGGGCCATTGTTGTTGAGAATAGAGAAGCCACCATGGCTAGATTTCTTAATGGGTTGAATCGAGACATTGCCAATGTGGTGGAGCTCCAGCACTATGTGGAGCTAGAGGACATGGTTCACATGGCTATGAAGGTGGAGAGACAACTTAGGAAGGGACATGTTCGGCCAGCATTTAATTTAGGTTATTCATCATCTTGGAAGCCAAATCTAAAGAGAGAGGGTACTGTCCAGCCGAGGTCCTTTGTTCCTTCCAGAATTGAAACAACAAAGGCTAAAGTTGATGTCCTTACTAGTGCCAAAGGTAAATCTGAAACTTAACCTAAATGTACTCGTGATGTTACATTTTTCAAGTGTCAGGGACATGGATATTATGCTTCAGAGTGTCCAAACAAGAGAATCATGATGATTAGAGATAATAGTGATATGGAATCTGAAAGTGAAAAATTTGATTGTGAAGGCATGCCACTATTGGAGGATAGTGATGGGGATGAGTTAACATTACCGGTTGAGGAGTTCTTGGTTATAAGGCGAACATTTCAGGTTCAGATCAAGGAAGATGAAACTAATCAACAAAGGGAGAATATCTTCTATACGCGTTGTTATGTACAAAGCAAGATGTGTGGTTTAATTATAGATAGTGGAAGCTGTGTTAATGTTTGTAATACCACCCTTGTTAGTAAACTGGATTTGTGTACTGTTAAGCATGCTAAACCATATAGATTGCAATGGTTGAATGATAGTGGGAAGTGAAAATGACTAAACAGGTTGTGGTTCCATTTTCGATTGGGAAATACATTGATGAAGTTCTGTGTGATGTGGTACCAATGCAAGCAAGTCACATCTTGTTGGGAAGACCATGATAGGAAGACAATTCATGATGGTGTTAAAAATAGGTATAGCATTGTAAAAGATGGTAAAACCATAACTCTTGTACCTCTTACACCCAAACAGGTGTATGATGATCAAATAAAGCTAAAGAGTGAGCATGAGGATGTGTGTTGATTGTCGAGCCATCAACAACATAACGGTAAAGTATAGACACCCCATTCCTAGGCTTGATGACATGCTAGATGAGTTACATGGATCCTGTATTTTCTCAAAAATTGACTTGAAAAGTGGGTACCATCAAATTAGAATGAAAGAAGGTGATGAGTGGAAAACAACATTTAAGACGAAGCATGGTTTGTATGAATGGTTAGTAATGCCGTTTGGACTTACAAATGCACCTAGTACGTTTTTGCGTTTAATGAATCATGTGTTACGTGCATTCATCGGCAAGTTTGTGGTTGTGTATTTTGATGATATTTTGATATATAGCAAGAACTTAACTCGACATCTTGATCATTTGCGTAATGTACTTAGTGTGTTGTGTAGTGAGAAATTGTATGCTAATCTTAAAAAGTGTGCCTTTTGCATGGAGAACATTGTGTTTCTTATGTTGTAACTGCACAGGGTATTGAGATGGATGAGGAGAAAGTTAACGCCATCCGGGATTGGCCTACACCCAAATCGGTAAGTGAGGTAAGGAGTTTTCATGGGTTACCTAGTTTTTACAGGCGTTTTGTGAAAGATTTCAATACAATAGCTGCACCCTTGAATGAAGTTGTTAAAAAGTCAGTTAGGTTTAAATAGGGGGAGGAACAAGAATTGGCTTTTGTTCTCTTAAAAGAGAAATTATGTTCTGCACTTGTTTTGGCTTTACCTAACTTTGTGAAAGCATTTGAAATAGAATGTGATGTGTCTGGAATGAGAATAGGTGGTGTGTTAATGCAGGTTCGAAGACCTATTGCATATTTCATTGAGAAGAAAGTAAAATTGATAGTCATCGAATTCACGGATTACGCACTGATTTGGTAGGATCAGAATGTGATTAGTAGAAGGAGGAGTGGAGAGAGGCCGGTAGCGTCATGGGAGGAGATGAAAGTGTTGATGAGAAGGCGATTTGTGCCTAATCACTATTATAGAGATTTGTATATGAAATTGCAGGGTTTGAATCAAGGTTCTAGGTCCGTGGATGAGTATTTCAAGGAGATGGAGATTGCAATGATTCGGGCCAATGTGATTGAGGATAGGGAAGCTACTATGGCTAGATTTTTATATGGGCTGAACAGGGACATTGCGAATGTTGTAAAATTACAACATTGTGTGGAGGACATGGTCCATATGGCAATGAAGGTGGAGAGGCAAATAAAGAGAAGGGGCAGTACACGTTTTCAGACCAATTCATCTTCATCTTCCTCAACATGGAGGACGAATCTAAAGAGAGAGGGGGTTGTCCAATAAAAGCCTTATGCAAAGGCTGAACCACCTAAGGCCAAAACAGAATCTCATACGGATGGGAAAGGTAAATCTGAATCTCAACCTACTTGTGATAGAGATATTAAATATTTTAAGTGTTTAGGGAAGGGTCACATTGCATTCCAGTGTCCAAATCGAAGAGTTATGCTTACAAGAGACAATGGGGATGTTGAATCTGAAAGTGACAAATTTAAAAGTGAAGAGATGCCAACTTTGGTGGATTGTAGTGATGATGAGATTGCATATCCTGTTGAGGGGGAGGCCTTGGTTATAAGGCGTGTGTTGAACATACAAATAAAAAACGATGATGAGATCAGCAATGGGAAAACATATTTCACACTTGATGTTCCAAAACAAGGCATAGCATGATAATTGATGAAGGTAGTTGTGCTAATGTTGCTAGTGATACTCTTGTGAAGAAATTGAATCTAAGTTGTATTAAGCATCCTAGGCCTTATAGATTGCAATGGTTGAATGAATGAGGTGAAGTGAAGGTTAGTAAGCAAGGATTGATTGCGTTTGCTATTAGAAAGTATTCCGATGAGGTTATGTGTGATTTAGTCCCAATACATAATAGTCACTTACTTTTGGGCCGTCCATGGCAGTTTGATTGGAATACGATTCATGATGGGTTTAGAAATAGATTCACTATTGTAAAGGATGGTAAAACTATCACTCTTGTACCTCTTTCTCTATAATAAGTGTATGATAATCAAATGAAATTAAAAAGGGAGTGATAGGATGGGAAGAGTGAAAATTCACGCGAGGACAATGGTGAGAGAAGACCATCAATTCGGCTAAACCTAAATCATTAATTAAACTGGTTGAGAGTGGAGGTAAAACCCGAGGAGTTTTGAAAGTAAGCTTGTGTGATAATAATAGCTTGGAAAAATTAGAGAAACTACCTAATTTTTATGCAAAAGGAGCTTAAATCAGATATGTGTTTTTCACTAACAAGCAGATGATCTTTCTTGTGTATAAGAAGGCTTATTTTAACTTTAACGATCTTGATTCTGCTATTCCTAGTGTAGCCCTTTCTTTGTTGCAAGAGTTTGATGATGTATTCCCTGAAGACATCTCTAGTGGCTTACCACTATTAAAGCGAATTGAACATCAGATTGACCTTGTACCTAGAGCTTCGATTCCTAATCGCCCAACCTATAGAAGCAACCTAGAGGACATGAAGGAGCTTCAAAGGCATGTAGATGATGAAGGGGTACTGATGTGCATCATGGGAATTATATTCCATCTTGTAAAGCTAAATCTAATATGCAAGAGGATTCAGATGGTCCAATGACAAGAGCAAGAGCGAAACAGCTAGGGCCTTGACGAGTCAAATTGGAATTATTGAAGCTACATCGGAGTTAAAAATTAGCAATCAGTTTGAAAGTAGTTCAAGGATGTTTATTTGCCTACAATTGGAACTTAGAGATGGGAAAAGCCTTTAATGGTTCTTTTAATGCTGGGCTACTTGAATTTGGGTTGATATGCAAATAAGTGAAGGAATTGATGTTGTTTACGGTCAGAACAATAAATGAATTTAAACCTGAATTTGAAGTCATCCATTGCATGTGAAAACAAGACTAATCTAGGTGGATTTCAAGTTCAGAACGTGATCTTTCTAGATTGTCCAACCATGATTGTATTGGACTTTTGTGCAAGAAGTATAGCTGTTTTAAATTTGGTCTGTTTATGTTTCAGAAAGGTCAAAAAACGTGTGCTATTTAATTTGTCTAGGTTAGTTTGTCAAAGTCTATTTTTTGGGCTTGACTTCTGCCATGTTGAATTTTTCCTAACTTTGAAGGGATGTTCCAATTATAAATATAGTATCAGAATATGTAATAAACACTTTTGGCCAAGATTTGAAACTTAATTCACAAAATTAAGAGTTGTTCTTCCAATTTGATTTTGTGAAGAACCCTACCTGACTTATCACTCTTCAATCGCAAAGAGTGGCGTCGAAATCCTAGATTGATCTTTGTGGCGTCCAGATCGACTTATCAAAGTATCATTCTAGTCTATCCTCCATCTTATTTATACCTTGAAATCATTATAATCCAGGCTAAACACCAAAAGAAAGACAACGAACCAAACCCATCCTTCATCCATTTTTGTCAGATTCATTGTTGCTGATTTTTCGAATCATTCACGGTACATTATCTGGTATCAGAGCATCAGTTGCGATCTAAGGCAGGAGCCAAAAACAGAAGAAAGGCTTGCTGGAATTAAGGTTGATAAACTTAATTATGGCTGGAGATAAAAAAGATTTGCCAAGAGGGTTAAGTTTGGAACAGGCACAAGTTATGGGCTTACAACAATCTCATGTTGAGATTCGGGATGAAATGACTGGAATTTGTGAATAGTTGAATACCCTTATGCAAATGATTCAAAGAAATAATTTGCAACCCCAATAGAGGCAGGCACTTAGGGTGCCATGAAATGATATTATAGAAGCTGACAAAGATCCAAATAGGGATGATGAGGCCGACGATAGGGGTAGACCAAGAAGGAAAAATTATAATCCTCCTAATGGTCTCAAACTTAAGATTCCACCGTTTAGAGGAAGTAGTTCACTCGAGGAATACTTGGAGTGGATTCAGAAGGTTGAAAAGGTGTTTGATGAGGAACGTCTTACCAACAAATGAAAACAAAAGGATCCAAAGAGCTTGGAGGGTTAATAACATAGATTCTTAAGTTGATAGTTAGTTGGTTGTACCCTATCGAATCTAGTGAGGTTTTAATTTTCTGTTCGGTGGCTAGCCTGTAGCCATCTGTTGTTTTATGTTTCTATTCTCATTGTAAATCTAGGGTATGCCCCTTATAATCTTTGTATTTTCTTCTTTTAATACATATGTCAACTTACCAAAAAAAAAAGGTGTTTGAATGGTATGAATATTCTGAAGAAAGGAAGTGCAAAGTGGTAACGCTTGAGTTTACGGATTATGCTCTTTTATGATGGGAAAACTTAAAGATTCAGAGGGGAAGGGATGGAGGAGAGGAGCTTACAATATGGGCAACTATGAAAAGAGTGATGAAGAAGAGATTTGTTCTTGATTACTATAAACAGGAGCTATACATCAGACTTCAGACTTTGCGACAAGGATCTTTGAGCGTGGAAGAGTATGTGAAAGAGTTTGAGTTGCTGCTGATTCGATGTGAATTGATGGAACCCCAAGAG
>Ga0325411_1001581_pt1 | contig 25442 bp, 15 predicted proteins | sample PopdelMetagenome_13_FD_206181 | JGI IMG/M metagenome (GOLD analysis project Ga0325411, IMG submission 206181) | Populus deltoides microbial communities from Bellville, Georgia, United States - Xylem-PdIQD-R4 | ecosystem: Host-associated > Plants > Phyllosphere > Stem > Wood/Secondary xylem... | reverse complement strand
AACTTTGATCTCGTCCAGTGTGATGGTTTGGACTTTGTAAAAAAATGCATTTCATGAGTTTATGAACAACAGAACCACTACATACCATTATGCATACATTTAAAACACCTGGCTCAAGAGTCATGGTGTGAGGGTGGCTATTCATTTTTTTTCTATTCATATACTTTAATTTAGAATTTAGTCATCTCAATGAAGGAGTTACTTGATTCATTTGTCATTCTACAAATATAATGTCAAAATATTGTTTCAAATAAACATCAAATCATTTTTAAAATTAGAAAGCAAGTTCAATTTTCAACAATTCCACTAGGAGAAAAGATTTAGGTAAAAAAAATAGACTTAGTCTATGAGATTATGCAAGGTTGTAAATGTGTATTTGTGAATAATGCTTGGTTGTAAATCAACGAAAAAGACAATTGAAGGACAAACGCATTATTTCATTAAAACTTTAGAAGATAGGTTCAATAACAAAGACCTTATGCCAACGTCTTAAGCTATAATTTCTAACAAGGTAATACATAAAAAGGCTAAACACTTAGCAACCAATTGATCGGGATTTTCTGGAATCTCTAAATCGTTCCTCTCCTAGGGCCTCTTTCCAAAATTTAGTTAGAATAATATGTAGACCATTCTTGGCCTAATAACATTGTAGCTTCATCTTCAAGACAACTAATTTCTAGGGACCGATGTGGAGAAATTAGTTACATGAGGGGTAGGTGTTTTTTAGTAGTTATTTCTCTTGCTTTTGTAACCACCTTCAGTATTATGAACTTCAGTTTCCTTCTTTTTTCTAGTGAAACTATTCTTTTCAGTCGGGTCAGCAATCTTGCCTAACCCAATGGCTTGTTCGATCCTTTCAGTTATAACAACTAAGTCAGTGAAGTGTTGTGCATAACTTCTAACCAAATATTCAAAGCACAGGACCTTAAAGGTGTTGAAAAATAAACTGATCATCTCCTTTTCCAATAAAAGAGGATTAACCTATGCAACTGCCTCACGCCATCTTTGGGTGTATTCCCTTATGGACTCCTTGTTGTCCTTCTTCATAGCTTGCAAGCTTGATCTATCAAGGCCCACGTCTATATTGAACTTATATTGCCTAATGAAGACATAAACTAAATCCTTCCACTTTTTCACCTTTGTATTATCCAATTATATAAACCAAGTGAGGGTAGAGTCACTCAAGCTGTCTTGGAAGAAGTGAATCAACAGTTTCTCATCATTAACCACCTCAGCTATTTTGTTGCAGTATGCTTTGAGATGAGTTACAGGGCATTGAGTTCCAGTATATTTGACAAATTTTAGCACTCTAAACTTTTTGAGAATTACCACGTTGGACACCAAACATATCTCAATAACCTTTATAAGATTATAGAGGTGAGTTCCCTCAACTACCCTCATTCTTTGCTCTAGGCCAACCAATTTTTCTTGGCCATCTTCTCTTACCATCTTATCCTTTTGAGATCCTTTTATTGTAAAGTCAATGGTATATGGTATTTTATGGGATATGCTGGTTGAGCAAATTGGAAATACGTAGCTTGTTGAAATTCAAACGACACATCATTTGCCTCCAGATTCTGTGGATTGAAAGAAGTTTTAGGCATCTGTGGAGGCTAAGCTGTAAGTGTTACTTCTTTGAATTTAGATCCTAAAGCCTATTCGAGTAGACTAGTAAGCCTTGCGACTTCTTATTTAAGACTTTTCAACTCTTTTTGGTGTTGGGTTTCCATTTGAGCTCTTTCTTCGTTTTTCATTTGTCTTTTCCACAGTTGAATGTTATAGGTGTGTTTTAATAGAGAACTTATATTTCAACTTGCTAAATGAAAATTATGCAATCATGCACAAATGATGATGTTATCAACAAAAAAAATGCAGATTCAATGTGGACTCGCCTTTCATAGGGTGACAATGGTCGTTATTCATAGATTTTAAGAACTTGATGTCATCATCATGCCAACGAGGGGATCCTTGCTCAATCATGCCTTAAGTTTGAGTTTTTGATAACCTTTCGGCTTTCAATTCAAGTTAGTTTTCTTTTGTCAAACTGTAACAACTCAGACTCTTGTATCTTATGTGACGATCATTTGCCACCCAATGATCTTGAAATTCAAGATGCCACATGTTGGGCTTGTCATGATGAGATTACACAGGGTATAACCTAGTAAGTAGGTTCTAGTTCTTTAAATGCATTAAAGGGTAAGTCATTATCTAGTCTCAAAGGGTCTTTCGCATGCCTAGTGATTGTCCTTGAAATGTTGATATGAGGCTTATAAGAAACGCGAAGATAGAGCCTTGAGTAATATCATATTGGCATATCAACCACTTCTAAGTAAACAATCAAGTGAGAGTTGAATGGTTTGACAAGTCTTGTCTAGGGTCGTTGGGGGTACCGTTACTTCCTTACTTATCCTAGATTTTAAGGTGTGTGCTCTTAAAGGGATGCATGACAATATAAACAATAATGCATGCTAAAGCAGTAAAGGCAATAAAATAAACCAATAAACACAATAAACAAAATAGTAATAATAAGATATAAAGTGAAGCTCAGTCCTAAAAGTTGCTAGTGAAGTCGTCATTCTATCACACCTGACATCGCGGCGGCCTCTAAAAAATAAATTTGTGAAAAAGAATAATTTTCTAGCATCTTGTTCTTGGGGGAAATGTCTTATTTAAAGAATCGTCACTTAGTATTATGGTCACTAAAAATCCTAACTAGTCAACAAAGATTTTATGGTACGAGACTGATTACGTAAAAGGAAAGATATTATCACCCTTTAAACGTCCTACATGAGGTAAGTTGTATTACTGGTTTTGTTTTAAATTGCTAAAGGTTTATTGTATTATGCTACCGATAGTCTGCTTATAATAATCCTGACTCTAACGCCAGTGAATATTCGACTACGAATACTTTCAACTCTAGCGTTGATAAATATTATGTAGCACAAAAAATGGTATTCATTACTCTGATGTCAGTGAATAAACTAGTAAAATGAATTGAATGCAAAGCATATATATTTTTTATAAAAAAAATTAAAAGATAGGTATGTATTGCATACCAGATTCGCATTTCACAATAAAAATTCACAAATCAAATATATAGTGAAATCATAAAAAAACAAGGGACCCACAAATAAATTCAAAAGGGTACACAAAATTTTATGGAATTTTCTAATATCCAAAAGGAGCATGTTTGGCTATATATCAAAATAAAAGGGAGTGAAATAAAATGGGCAAGTCGTAGGGTGTGTTTTGCCAAACACATCATTGGCCCAATATAAATTAAGTCGGCTGGGCTTGAGGCCAAGGCTCGGCCCAGCCTTCATTGTTTTCTATTTTTTATTTTGGAAGGGGGACTAGGTCAAGCTTAGCTTGTACGAGCTGGGCTAAACCCAATTGTCCAGCTTGATCACAGGCCCAAACTAGTGACCTGGTTGGCCATGGTCAGCAGGCATGCGTGAAATGTTCACACACGTTTTCTATAGGAGATGGTTAATTAAAATTCAAGGTAACAGTGTCAAGTGAATTGAATTAAGAGCAGGGAAAGAAAGAAGACATACCTAAGGGACATTCTGGATGAAGACGTTGCAGACTCCTTGCTGAGATTCTGGAATTCCCGTATTTTCTTCTACTATATCGTCTTCTTTTATGTTCTTTTTATTTTCTTTGTTTTCCTCTTCGTCCCCTTCTCTCTCTACTATTTTTTTTGTTCTCTCCCTTCTCTGTATCTTCTCTATGTTTTCTCCTCTCGTTCATCCCTTAGTTTTTTTTTTTCATTCTCTCTGTCCTCTGGTTTCTGGTCTCCTGTTCTCGTGTTAGTTCCTTCTTGTTCGTTTGTGTCTGTGTTCTATATTTCCTGCTTTATTTCTATATGTTTGCCCCTATGTTTTTCTCCCTCCTTGTCTGTGTCTTCTTCCCCTTCCTCTGTCCTCTGTCTTTTTCTCACTCCTCTCATAGTTCGTGGCGTTTCTCTAGCTTTTATAAAGCCAGAGAATGCCACGCGGTCACCTCCAGATAATGAGGTGACCAACCATTGTTATTACAGGGGTAATTCATCGTGGGGCAGCCAGAAGACATGGTTCATGAATGAAGAAGGTGATGAATAGTTTTTTTGAAACGACATCGTTTTCACTTGAAATGGATATTTCCAATTTGCCCCTTGAACTTCTGACATTTATCAATTGGGTCCTTATGGAAATCTTTTTTTTTAATTTTACCTCTGGATCAATTGCAATTGAACCCCTAGATTTCAGCGTCATTTTCAAAACAATCATTGGTTTCCAATTTAATCAATTCGGTTCTTAATTAGCTCTAAACTTTGGTATTTCTTTAATTAAGCCCTTGATTGCATTAATTAAATAAATCAAAGTTTAATTAAGTCCATAAACTTATCAATTCTTTTAATTTTTGACCAAATTGACTCCCAAATTTATAATTTCATCCTTATTAGTCCTTAAACTTTCAACTCGTATTGTCTTGACCTCATTCTCAAATTATTTTTTATTTTTTGTATTTATTTTACAAAAATAAAAAATTAAGTTGTGGCAAATACAATAACAACTAATATAACCTTCTTAATAATGTTTGATGATTGAGTAAAGTTGAAATAGATTGAAAACATTACATGTTAATCTTACTTCATATAACCTTGAAGATGAATTGTGTTATAGTCAATGTTGATAAGCAGGTTATGGTATGATCCTTTAGGAGGAAGAACTTGATATTAGCTTTTATGCATAAACTTGGGGAAAAGAAACATCAAAGTGACTTAGTTCTTGTAGATGATTTTCGGTGTCGTAGTAACTTAGTTTTCATTGACAATTTTCAGTGTCAAAGTGACTCAGTTTTCGTTAATGATTTTCAGTGTCCAAGTGACTTAGTTTTCGTTGATGATTTTTAGTGCCATGATAACTCAGTTTTTGTTATGATTTTCAATCAAAGTGATTTAGTTTTCGTTGATGATTTTCAGTGTCGTAATGACTTAATTTTCATTGATGACATTCAATAAAGTTGGAATGAGTGTCTAATTATAACATTATTGCCATGCAAATACAAGAGACATTTGTATGAATGGGTGTGTGTACATATATGTGTGTGGAAATAATCTTTGATAATGCTTAGAGATAAAAAAAAAATATTGAGTAATGATCTTGTTATGTATCAGGAGGTACAACCGGAATTGGATCTTCGACCGGGTGAGGACATACTATGAGAGGAACAGGTAGGTGATTTCCACCTTCATCTAATTTCATTAAATTTTCAAAGTACTCTTGTATAATATTACTATTCAAATTCAGTTGTTTAATTTATTCATGAATTGTAAAAAATGTTGAGATTAGCTTCGACTAATGGTATCCATGTTGCATAACCGAGAATGAATGACGAAGTTAGCTTTAACTAATGATATCCATGTTAGATAACCGGAAACAACTACTAAAGATTAGTTTTGCTGGTGCCATTAGTTTCCAAGCCATGAAACTAATCAATTTAAAATCTCGTTTCAAAATCATTACATACTTCTAATGTAATGGATACACTTGTACTTACGTAAAATCAAGAATAAAATTATAATCAATTTAACAAGGCATAAGGTGATTATTAGAAATTAATAAAGAACAAAATTATACAACTTGTTTGTTATCTATGAGTGAACTTAATAATAAGTACATTGGGATTAGAATGACTTATAAGTATGAGTAGATTTTAAAGAAATGATGAAGAAAAGATGGGTGTTTAGGAGGCTAAAATGTTTTGGCCAAATGGAGTTTTAAGGGAGATTGTTCAATTATGTAATTTATATTTTGCTTCCTAGCTATAAAATGTATTGTTTTGAGAGATGATGCTTAGAATCAAACTTGTGTGATTATAATTTACAAAGTTATTGGAATTTCATAAAGTTATGGAATATACATCTCAATAATTATTTCAAAGAAATGTTAGTGTATTAGGAACTAGAAACATCTTGAGGATGATCTAGACTTGATGAAATAAAGGTGTTGGTTTCGGCCATGATGAAAGAGAATAATGAGATTTCTCTTTATAATGGATTAATGTAAATGCATATGTGTAACTTGGACTCTTATTCATGCAAATAAGCTTAGTCATAGATAACCATCATTTGAAAAGCATAAGCTTAAATTGTACAAAAATCAATAGGATAATGCTTAGAGAGAAAGTTGAAAATAATATGAAAATGTGATTTTTATGTGTAATTGGTTAAAAATAAGATGGAATGAATGCTTAGGAGACATGGACTATAAATCGGCTAATTAGGAAGATGGTGGTCAAGAAAGCCTTACGTGATGCATCCATATAATTAGGGAAAAGTGAACATAAATGATAGACATGTTCATTTAGTTAATGATGAGCATGAAGAAAAGGATAATGACATAGAAAATAAAAAAGTTTAGTGAATGTCATGTTAACATGAATACACAAGACATTTCTAAAAGAGTAACTAGAAAGATGAGTGTGTGTTGGTTTCAGCTAAATAGGAAAAACATGGAGGGAAATATTGTGAATGGTTACAAATTGTACAAGTGAATGGATGATGTAAATGTTTCTCTATTTTATACAAGCATGAATAAGTCAAGTCATGTGGGACTAAATGATGTATTGACTTGAATCCTCCTTTTGAAACAGGAGGGACACCAGGTCCATGATTATCGATTGGAGGAGGTCACGTCGTAAGAGAGATAGGTAGGCCTCGTTTCCCTGCTTTCTTATTTTCTTGTTGTTGATTATCTTTAATTTGAATTAATGGATAATTGTTAAATTGATAACTATGATGTTGGTCTTGATTAAATAATTTTATCTAAATTGATAAAAAAGATATTGGCTTATGTGTTGTGATTAACTCAATACGTTATGGTTGGTTCCAAGTGTGTAGGACCCAATGAGTTGTTGTTTCCTAAGAGAGGAAACCAATGTGGTTGATTCCAAGTGTATGGAACCTAATGAGATGTTGTTTTCTAAAAGAGAAAACCAATTTGGTTAGTTCCAAGTGTATGAAACCTGAGATGTTATTTCCTATGAGACAAAACGAATGTGGTGGGTTTCAAATGTATGGAACCCAATAAGACATTTCTTCCTAAAAGAGGAAACCAATGTTGTTGGTCCCAAGTGCATGTAACTCATTAAGATATTGTTTTCTAAGAAAGGAAATCCATGTGTTTGGTTTTGAAATCCATGTAACCTAATGAGATGTTGTTTCCTGATAAAGAAAACCAATATGTTTGGTTCCAAGAGTATGGAACCTAATGACATGATGTTTTTCTCAAGGATGGTAATCGATGTGAATGGATGGAATTCATGGAAACGTTGATTTCTAATGGAAAGAAACCTATGTGTTGTGCTGGTTTCGAAATTAATATGGACTTATGTGTTAAGTCGTAAAATAATATAAAATTTCGATACTTTAATTTGCATAAGATTAAGGAGTTCATTTAATTAGATTTAAATGTATTAACTTTGTGTGTGTGTCTGTGTGTGTGTGTGTTTGTACCATACAGGTCCATCTCATGTCATAAGACCAACTTAATTAGGAGCTTACTCTATCTAACTATAGGAACCCTTTAGATATGTGCTATGTTTTGTGTTAGGATGCTAGTAATATTTTGTAAGTAATTTCTTCTCTAACACATATTTGAATGATCATATAGACATTGCACTTTAAAAATCTATTTATATGTTGTGCTTAAAAATCCAAATAATGTTATTTTATGGCATGTACTTAAATTTTTATGTTGTAAATTACCATGTTTATTTTGTATTATAGATGTTGTTATACATCATGTTGACAATAATGAAAAAAATATGAAATGTTATGCTATGAATTATTGTAGATAGAAATTTAACGCGTATTAACAAATTGAGTATGAATTGGTCTAAACGACACTAAACTTGTGTAGTCGATAACTTGGTATCAACCTTCTAAAGGGAAATGTTGCTAAAATTTTAGTAGGGTACAAAAAACAATTATGCATATGATAAGCATTGAACTTGAGAATCAATGAAAAAAATTGGATATAAGTGTTACAATTTGATATCAAAACACTATTTGTCCAGGAAAAAAACTTTATTATGTTGAGAAAAGTATTGATGAGAATGGATGAATTATAAGTTACTAAAAATTTGTATATGTTGTTAGGATGGTGCAAACGAGAAAAGGAACTAGGATTGAGTCATTGGTTAGGCTAGGGCAAGAAGGTGCTGGTAATAGAGGGATGGATCCGATAAACCATCCTTTGAATGACACAACATCCCACACGCTAGAGGAACAATCCTAATTTATAAATAAGGAGCCACCTGTCCACAGGGATGATCCTCCGACAAGAGATGGGAACTTGAATAGGACCAATGAGGGGACAATAACAATTATAATTCTCAATCAAATCATTGGATCAGACTGAAAATTAACCCAGAGTTGCCTAAAAAAATTTCTATGTCGAGGTAAACTTTCAGGTTAATCGGAGTTTGAGAAAGCCTTGTGATATATGCCAGAACAAGATGTGCGGATTTTGTTATTTACTTCATTTTGACTTGTGGACTTTCTATTTGACAAGGATCCTTTCCTTACAATGATGTAACATCTTGTTTTGAGAATTTCTTAGTTCCACAATGATCTTTAATGGGTTGCAACATAATCTCCAAGTGTGGCAAGGATTCATTAATGTTCCAAAATCCTTTTCTTACAAGGATTCCTTATTCATCAAGCTATACAAAGAAAAAAGAGCTAATGGTATTTAAAGACATATTGATTAGCTTATTTTGAAGAGTTTCTTAATCCTACAAGGAAGGTTAAAGGAAAGCTAAAGGAAGGCAACAAAGGTTTTTATGTTTGGAGAGGATTATTTAAAACTACAATTAATTATCCTAGACAAATAAGAAAATTAAAAGGCAGACTAACTTCAACAATCAATTTCCTAGCTTTTTGGATATCTAAAGGTGGCAATAAATATCCTAGTGTTTCTAAGATGTGAATTTCATTCATGACATCATTTAAACTAGAAAAACATTCATGACATTATTTATATTAGAAAAAATATCTTAGGTTATTTTGTTTAATTAAATACAATAACTTTAGTTTACGTGTCAAATTTGTTATTTTTATTATTTTTTTTTTCATGTTTGAGCTTAGTTAACATACTTTGGGTTTATTGTAAGTGGGTAAATATTATCTCATTCTTTAAAAAATTATTAAATTATTCAAAACCGAAGAAGATAAGATCTTCAAGTAATAAATTCCTAAACAATTCTAGATCTGTTTAAGAGGATCCTAAAAACTCCTGAATAATTTTATTTTATTATTTTCACTACATGTATAATATTTGAGAACGCAGTGAATATGATTGGTGCTAATCTATTATGTGATCTTTAATAGGACATGGGAACATTGATACAACAAGCAAGCCCCCAGAGAGTTTTTGTTTTGAAAATGCTATTGCCAGCTTCATAAATTGCCTGTACAGCAATTTGATGCGTTGTTCATGGAAACAGTAAAAAAAAAGAAGAGGGCAAACGTGCATCTCTCTTCTTGTTTAACCCATTTATGCAACTTTTATTGTAACTATCATTCAATCACAACGAGTTGAAAGGGGTGTTTCTGAGATTCAGGAACACATGGCGTTTGCCAAATGCTCACTGCCTTCATGTGCAGGACTGGCAAAATACTTGACCAGTGCAATGGCACCAATGTAGGAGCGTCACCCTTAACATTGTCTAGAAAGGACTTAGTTTAGGATACCTTTTTAATAATAATAAAAAAAAAGATGCATAATTCACTTGGCCAAATAAATGTTAAAGAAAAAATGTATAGTACAATAGTAGTATCATAACAGTTCAGAAACTAACAAGCAATTTCAGTTATACAAAGTGTACCCAGGAAGAAATAATACAAGGCCACATCTTATAAGTGATGGCAGATAATGACAAATGGAATGTTCAGGAGCCCAGTCCACAGAGTTTTGACCAACTCAGAGAAGGAGAGGATTTCTATCCAACTAAAGAAATTGGAACACAAGAAGGATTGATCAATGAGGAAAGGCAAAATATTCAAGAAAGTGAAAGACTATGCTGATGTACACTGGGAATACTACCAGCAACGAAAGAGGGCACTTCATGAGGCAAAAGTTTAGGGCTGTACCATCACCATACCTGCCTTTTGGTTTACATAAGCAGCTGCTGTCAGTATTTTGGTCTCCTTTACAGACCATGCCTTAAATGTCATGGATATTATTGGTAATTCATGTATATTGTCGATCTGGATAGTTTTCTAAAGTTATCTCCCTCCTTGTTATTTGCCATCATTTGGCCCCATGGAAATATGATCAAGTTATAGCTGCTAAAAGCAACTTGACAGAGGGCTGCTGATGAATACAGGGTTAACTACGTTTTGGACCATGCTAATAACAAGGTGTTAAAACCATCGCCAAAAACAGTGCTTTGTTTGAAACTACTTCGAAATCCAGTGTGGTAAAGTATTTAACTAGTTATACTCTGCAACAGGTTCCCCTCACCTGTCAGGTTCAAATGACATAATCACAGAGAGAAATGATAAAAGCTCCCGTCTCTACCATATAACGATTGTCCTTGAAAAAAGACAGGGGTTTCTCCTCTTGGTACTCCAAGGCCAACATGCACAATAAACCTAGTAATTTAAAAGAAACAGAGAAGTGCGTGTTCAATCTGAGTAGAATGTTGAATGCAAGTTCTCTGGTCCATACACAAATAGAGAGCAAAACCAGATTCTATGGCTCCCCTTTGCAGTTCGCCCCAAAAAGGAGTTTAGGATCATATAAAATGGACTCTACAATCTTAACTGAAGCTTGACAAGAAATGCTTCTGAACTCTATGATAGTCAAATCCCAAATAAGCATATACAAAACAAAAGTTTTCTGCCAGAACCATACAAAAATAAAGTATAATTCAAAGCAAGATGAAATCTTTAATCACTGAGATTATAAGAAAATATTCTATATCATGCCACTACACAATAACTTGGCAAGCAGCATTACCACTATATGAAATCAGTTAGAAATACAAATAGCGCAAGCTGAAATGCAGTACTTACACCAATTTGCAACAAATCCTAAATCTAACAACAAAATACGAATGTCGTGGTTGTTCTGTGTTAACATTGTATTTTTTTTCTTATCCCGAGCTCTTCAATTCCTTATGGTGGTAGCTAATCATCACCACTGTTTAACTTCTTTGCATCTCAGTTGCTAATAGTAGATTCAGGTTCAAAATCTTATCATTTGACATATGTTTGTTACCATTTATACTATCCATTGAAGCAAATCAATACCCAGAAGGTTTAAGGGAATAAAAAAAATACATTATAATGCATTTGACAGAAAATATAGAATAAGTGTTATCCAATGACTGCATTCCAAAATTCTAAAACCAAATAAAATTTTAAAAACATTCAATAATAAATTAAATTCTCTATACTATTTACATGGCATTCCACTCAACTTTTGAGCTACGACAACAAAATAAATAAACCAAAAGGCTAACTAAGCAATTTCTAATCAATTAATTCCAAAGTTTCTTCATCCAGCCAATAAAAAACAGAAATTCTCATACCATAGAGGATCCATTGATAATTCAAGATGTTTCCTGTTTCACAACATCATCAGAAGGTGGAGCACCATTGTGAAGCAATTTCTGCACCTTAGGCCTCTCCTCCGCTCCCTCGTCAGCATTCCCAAACAACTGTTTCCTATAAACGTGATGCAATTTCCCAAACAACTCCTTCTTAATTGCCTCGAATGCCATATCCAGTCTCTCCAACTGCTCCATAGCATTCTTATTGTACATAAACAATCCATAATACAACTCGAAACTATCCCCAGCTGTATTCTCCACTAAATCCAACAAAGTGTCGTACCCTTTGGTATTAATCGGTGACGAATCCAATCCAAACCTCTCCAACACTCTCCCCATAGTATGAGTAACAAACTGCGACCCTGCCGCATACCTATCATGCTCTGCACAGGTCATTTCAACCATCCTGCACCCTTCTTTGGCAAAAACATCAAGAAGTCTCTCAACTCTACTAATCCTATCCTCCTCATTACCAATCCTAACTTTATCATAAACAAAAGGCAAACCAACCCAAGAAATTTTACCACTCTCAGGTCCAAACATGGGGTGTGTGCACAAGATATCAAACTCAACAGGCAAATATTTCAACAAGATATTTTTAGCAAACTCTTTAACAGACAAAACATCAACAATAAGGGTACTACGTTTGAGCCTCTGAAATGGTAAAGTCTGAAGAACCTTCTCAGTGGAAAGAATGGAAGTGCATAGGATTACAACTTCTGGGTGGCTCTCGAAGAGATCATGTGGGTTGCTGTAGAAAGTAACGCCTAGGCTTTTGGCTATATCGGTGTAGTCGGTACGCGAGTAGGCGAGGAGAGTGTGGCCTTGGCGAGAGAGAGTTTTGGAGAGGAACTGACCGAAGTTTCCGAAGCCCAAAATGGCGATTTTGAGGGATTGTGATTTGAGGTGTTGGGTGCGGAGGTGAGACTCGTAGTCGTACGGCTGGGCGGCGTCGATAGAACGGATGCGGAGAGTATTTTTGAGAGGGATATGGAGAGAGAGGGACGGGGTGGAAAAGGAGGGAAAGGGATGGAAATGGAAGGAAAGGGAAGGGGAGAGAGTTTGGGGTACTGTTGAGATTAATGGGAGCATTTTTATGTAATTGTTGAAGAAGGAGAAAAGAGGAAGAACAAGGCCAAAGACTTTTTGCCTCTCTTTACCAGTTTCTGTTACATAGCAAGTACGTTCGTGTGCTAGACTATTTTTTTTTTCAAGGTACGAAAGATATCAAGTATATACTTAGAATCACGTTCATGACGATATTTTATGAAAAATTTATTTTTTTATTTAAAAATAATTTTTTTATTTTTAAATTATTTTAACGTGTTAAGTAAAATATATTTTTTAAAAAATTAAAAATATTATTTTAATACATTTCCAAGCAAAAAAAAAATACTTTAAAAATAAATCACGGCTACATTTCTAAATATTTGTAAATTACGTAAGTATTTCTAGAAAATAATTATAATTGAGACTCTAAGTAATTTATTTAATGGAAATAAACTAAATTAATTTAAATAATATTAATAAAAAAATACAATGACAATAAATAAATTAAAAAATAAAATTAACAAAGTAAAAAAGGTAAAAAAAACCAACCTGGGCTCATCTAGGTTAGTATGTAAATTTGCAACTTGATTGTGATCCTAGGGTAACACTGTCAAAAATAAACTAAATAAAAATATAAAACTTAATTATCAAAAAACCTAATATCAAAGGGTAAAATCAATAAATAAATAAATAAAACAACAAAAAAAACATCAGAGTTAACCTAAGTTAATCCGTTAATACTATGATAATAGGCACAAAATTTAGATAACCTTATAAAAATAAAAGTGAAAAAAAACAAGAAGACCAATTCCAACAAATCAAATGTTGAAAGATAAAATTAAAAAAAATCATTTAAAAAAACAACCTAAAAAAGACTAAAGTCAACTTGTGTTAATTTTTAAAATCTATAAACTTGATCATGAGTTCAAGACTAATCCCGTAGAAGATAAATCCTAAGAAATAAAAAAAATAATTCTAAATTAATAAATTTTGAATGATAAAATTAAAAAAATAGATTTAAAACAAAAGAAACAACAATAAAAAGAATGAAGACTAGATTTGATATAAAAATAATTTGAAATCAAATATTGAAGGATAAAATTGAAAATAAAACTCTATTATGGAAAGGATTAAAAAAACATCAATAAAAAAAGTGAAGACCAAATTTAATATAAAAATTAAATTAAACAAAATGAAGATGGATGAAATTGAATAAAAAAACAATAAAAAAGAAAAAAAATAGCAAAAAAAAAATAATGACTAAATTGGAAACAAAAACAAATGAAATGAAATTTTTATATTTTGGCAAGCAAAAAAGAAAGAAAAAGAAGGAAAAGAAGAAAAGAAAAAAAAATTATTGGAGCCCGACTACTGACACATGCACACCACCGTGAAAAACATAGAACTCGTTTCCAATGCTATTATGAAAGGTGATGTCTGAACATGAGACAAAGCTTCTTGTGCTCCTCAAAAGACACGAACATTAGCCATTCACTAACATGTTCATTGTAGATATCAACACCACTTTTGTTTATATATATATATATATATATATATATATTAAAAGATCAAATCACTCCGGACAACTTGTTAATTACTAGAAAAACTAGTTTGAAAATACAAAAGAGCATTTGGATGCATATTAAAAAAAAAAAAACCTCTTTTAAGGATAATATGATTTACACTTTGCTTTTAAAATGTAAAAAGACTGAATTGCTCTTGTTAACCTTTTATTTATTTTTGTTTTTAAGGATAATACAGTTTTTACACTGTGCTTTAAAAGCTCAAAAGACCAAATTATCTTTAATCAATCTTATAATGACTCATGGATCAAGTGAAAAAGATATTATACTATTATTGTGAATTGTGGTGAATATTCTCAATGCCAATCAAAATTTTTTTCTAACATGGATTGAATCCAATTAAAAAATTATATGAATAGTTTTATGACATAGTTCTTTAGTTTTTTTTATTTAAAAAATACCATTTAAAAAATATTTTTATTTTTAGTTATTAAATGCATTGATACGAATCTCGTGATCATGTAATTCACATGTAAGAAAAACAAATTCTAAAAAGCAAAAAAATTATGTTTGATAAGAGTGTAAGAGTATGACAGATAAAAACCTGTTCCAAGGCACTGGTACAACACACACACACTAGGTTCAATTTTGTTTTCCTACGCACAACCTAGTAGTAACTAAGAAATTATTTAAGAGTGCAACCTGTTTTTCATTAAAATCTAAATTTGTTTTGTTTTAAATTAATTTTTCTAATGTTTTTTAATTGTTTTGATGTGATGATGTTATAAATTTTTAAAAATAAAAAAAATATTATTTTAAATAAAAATATTTTTAAAAACAACAACTATCATACTTTCATTTACCTCAAAAAAAAATCCAATTTGTTTTATCAGGAAAAAAAAAAACGTCTTCTATTTTTAATTCTTTTTACCAAAGCCTAATTTTTTAATCCCCTGTACATCCTTTCTGCTTTTGTTTCTTCTTCTTCTTCTTGCTTTTTTTTTTTTAAAAAAACATTTAAAATTAAGGGGAAAAGAATTAAAAGGGACAGTCAAAGGCCACATCATTAAAAACCACCAAAAGAGCGCAACAGAACCAAAGGAATGCTCGAAAATGAAAAAGAAAACTCTGTGATCTCACTTTTCTCTCTGCCTTCTCTATTGAACATCCGTTTCAGGTCAAATTGAGCTCTCCATTCGATCCAATTCAAATGAGTAATCTATCAATCTCTCTCTCTATCCATTTTATTTGATCACACACCGTCAATCTCCCTAACGTTTTCTCCTATTAATAATAGCTGATAAATTATTAAAATTACTACTACTATCATCATCTATCTGATTGGTGTCAACTGTAATTGATTTCTTATGCGTTTTTTCGGTTCAATTTATAACTGTTTATTGTTTTTGTCTTTTAATTTTTTTTTCGGTTTCTGCTTGTTGCTGTTACATATGTTGAATTTAGTTAACGTGCATTTTTAAAATTTTTTTTTTTGAAGAGGTGAATTCGATCCAATTTGATTCAGTTTCTGGAGTTTTAAGAGACGTTGTGATTACAGATTGATAACTATGAGTTTTTGGGTAGCTATGGAGCTTGGATCATGATTTTATGGTTTGGCTGATGACAGAAAATGTGGGAAAAGAGGATAATTTTGAGATTCTGAAAGTGTTGATTTTTGTTTTTTGAATTTGAGGATGAGGACCATAAGTAATAGGACTAACGTTAAGTGAGTGTTTTTGATATGAAATTGAATCTGAAAATGCCATTTAATACAAGATTGTAACTCTTTATTTTTCCCCTGCCTGTTTGTCTTCTCACCTTTTCTTGGCAACTGAACCAAGGACTGATAAATTCTTCGAACTAGGTGGTTTAGAATGACCTTTATTTAAAAAACCTCAGCTTGATGTCTTTAAGAATTCTTGGTTTTGAATTGTATGAAGATTCATGTATGCTATCCTTGTTATCATCATTAACTGGCATAGAAAACTTGCGCAGATTGATATGGCGTGGGACTTTTGAGCCTATCTTGTGCTGTTAGTTAGTAATCCTGTTTTAAAGGTTTTATCTGCATGTGTTTTTAAATTAAGATATGTAATCTGGAGTCTATAATTTTCATTTCCAAACTAATGTGTGTAACTTTTGATTTCCAGAAAAGAGTGATGGTTGTTGTTCTACTCACCTGATTGATGGAGATGGTACATTTAATGATACCGGATTAGAACATTTTATCAAGGAGGTAAAATTGGGGGAATGTGGATTGTCATATGCTGTAGTCTCCATTATGGGCCCGCAAAGTAGTGGTATGCACTTTTTCAATGATATGTTAACCTTTAGTTTATTCTTCTTTGGTGTTGCTTATTTCAATTTGGTTATAAGATTTTCATGCTGTGATTTGATTTACCATATCGCTTTACACTAGAAGTTAGAACTTTATGATTCGTCCTGCAAAGAAGTTAAGGAAAGGTTTTGATTGGAGACTTGTGCTGCACTTTTTGGAACATGGTCAACCTGGAATAATTAACAGTGAAAGGCATAGCTGGTATTTTTAATGTGAATTTGAACTTTGTTCTATCTAGTTTTACAAAAGTTGTCTCTGGTTCTAGTTCAATTCAAGTTCCACTCCTTTTCCAATTTTATATTGGCTAGAAATAAGTGTTACTGATAATTTACTTCTGTCATAAGGCCTATGTTGTCTGAAGAGTTTGACATTGTTTTCTATGGACCGGACAGGGAAGAGTACGCTATTGAATAATTTGTTTGGTACCAACTTTAGAGAGATGGATGCTTTTAAAGGAAGGCATGTTCTTGCATTGGTCTCCCATTGGATGATCTTTTATAGCACTTTTTTCTTGAACGTGGGAAGCTCTCTGGAATTGAGAAAGCCTGATAGGTTCCATTTCTTTTCAGGTCTCAAACCACTAAGGGAATTTGGATGGCTAGATGTGCTGGTATTGAACCTTGTACTCTTGTAATGGATTTGGAAGGAACTGATGGAAGAGAACGCGGAGAGGTGCCTTTATTATCTGTTTTTGAAATAACTTTACATAAATCTCTCTCTCTCTCTCTCTCTCTCTCTCTATATATATATATATATATATATATATATATATATAAAGTCTTATGAGGTTTTTAGCTCCCTGTAATCCTTTTTTACCTTGTTTAAAATGTAAATTCATTCTGTACTGCTCAGGTATGTTCTATAATTGGTCATGTTATGTTACCTTCTTAGATATTGAACTCTCTATCCCTTTGCTCCACATTGGTAAAACTTTTTTCATCATAGAATTAGCAAATTACTTTGACAAAAAATTGCTATGAAATTCTGAATCCGACAATCTGTAGATGATGGAGATTCTCATCTAGAACCTGCTTTGGCTGACAACAACTCCCTTTTTAGTCATGAAGGCATCCTTGAGCTGCCTTCTTTGAATTTTTTGACGATTTATGAACATACATCTCTCCAGTAGTCTACCAAAATGGTTTGTTGGTCATGGTTAGTAATTGCATTGACTTCATTCAGATATACAATTTGGAGCTGGTTGATTAAAATTTTTTCAATGTGGAACTGAAAATGCTGAGTAGTAGGGTAAAAATATTTTATATAGACCCTTATTTGATGTAAGCGACAATCCTCAAATCAAGGGTTAGAGAAATGGGTAGGATGGAAAGTTGTCCTTTTGTTGTATATTAGCAAAACCTATCCCATATATTGACTACCATTGAGAGAAATAGCACATTAGCGGGTCTTTCCTGAAAGTGTTTTTTTTTTCTCTTAAAGCACAAAATGGATCAGTATATTGGTGTTTGCTTTCTCTTATCTAGTGTTCTTCACTTCTTTTTTAGGATGATACTGCATTTGAGAAACAAAGTGCTCTTTTTGCCCTTGCTGTCTCAGATATAGTATTGATCAATATGTAAGATCTCTGTCTTGCACTGGACCTAACTTTTCACCTTTTTTTTTTATAATGTTTTGGTTTTCCATAATTTGTATACATAACCTATTTAAGAAATATTTTTTTAGGTGGTGTCATGATATCGGTCGTGAGCAAGCTGCAAATAAGCCTCTTTTAAAGACTGTGTTTCAGGTAAACTTGCTTGTTTTGTCTGCAAACCTTCAACATGGATTTTATAAAGTTTCCATGGTTTTGAACTTGACGGGTTTGTTTTCTCTCAGGTCATGATGCGATTATTCAGTCCTCGCAAAACAACTTTGATGTTTGTGATACGTGACAAGACAAGGGTGTGTTCCTCTCTCTTTAATGCTAGTTAATGTTGTGGCTTGACTGTGCTTTTCTTTGTGTCAATTGTGTTGATCTTTGGTTGTTTACAGACACCTCTGGAGAATTTAGAACCTGTTCTAAGAGAAGACATTGAGAAGGTAAATGGAACCATGCTTCCCTTCTTATTTATTGAATTAAGGTATTGCCTTTAACCTTTTCCTCTTTTAACTGCAGATATGGGATTCTGTTCCCAAGCCAGAAGCTCTCAAGGAAACTCCATTGAGTGAATTTTTTAATGTGAGATGTCATGTTTTTGTCTGAATTTATTTTGAAATGTCCTTTTCTAGAAGGTGGATATGTGGAAGATTGATATTGACTTTGTGATATTTCTGATACACGATTGGCAGGTTGAAGTTGTTGCTCTTTCTAGTTATGAAGAAAAGGAAGAGCAATTCAAGGAGCAGGTAGGAAAAATATGTTTCTTGTGATCCTTAAGCAATATCACAACACTGGACATCTTGTTATTTTCGATTGCTTTTCTAAAATTTATTCTTGAAGAAATAAGGATCCTGGGCATCTGATTTCCCCCCCTTGTTCCTCACTGTCTTTAGTGTTGCGTCCAAATTAAATGGATGTTAGTATTCAATCATTCCGTTTCAAAGTCCTTCCATTGTCCCCAAGATTTAAATGTATCAAAATCCTTCCATTGTCTCCAATATTTAAATGGATCAAACTCCTAGTTGCCATCATCTAGATCCTATTTTGTGATCTTAACATCGAGCTAGAACTTAGCTAGCATAACTTGTTATTTGATAGACTTCTCCCTGTCAATGAAGGTTGCTACTTTGAGGCAGCGATTCTTCCATTCTATTGCGCCTGGTGGGCTTGCTGGAGATCGGCGGGGTGTAGTTCCTGCTTCAGGTTTCTCTTTCAGTGCACAGGAAATCTGGAAAGTTATTAAGGAGAATAAGGACCTTGACCTTCCTGCTCACAAGGTAATTTTGTGAATATTTACTTAGCAGAGGCTTAGAGTAAGTACATCCACATTTTGTTAATATCATATATGATCTCCATATTCCTGACCACAAGTTAGTTTTGTGAATATTTACTTAGCAGGGGATTAGGTTAAGACATCCACATTTTGTTAATGCCATTTGCGATCCCCATATTCTTGCAGGTCATGGTTGCTACTGTACGCTGTGAAGAAATTGCCAATGAAAAATATAGTATTTTTGCTGCAAATGAGGTATATGGTTATATTGTATTCTGTTTTTTCTTTCTTCCTTTCTCATTTCTACTTATCTCTAGATTTTTCCAAAGTGGCAAGTCTAAGCATTCACACTGACCAATAGGGTTTATTATATCTCCCGCAGGAGTGGTGTCAAATGGAAGAGGCTGTGCAATCAGGTCCAGTCTCTGGGTTTGGAAAGAAGCTTAGTGCAATTCTAAATTTTACTTTGTCTGAGTAAGTGTTTTTTCCCATCGTGTTATATATAAATTTACAGTGGCTCTGCTACTGATGTTTTTTGGTCTGGGGATAGCAAAAGGCTTTAGGAACTGCCTTAAGATTTGACATAAAGTTGGCTGAAGAATTGTAAGCTATATCTCTATTTTTGCGAGGTTCTTATATGCAGGTGGAATTTTGCTTAGTTCCGCATGTCTCATCCAACATGAGAGTATTAGAAATTTAGAAGCAGCATGTTAGACTGTAATGGAATTTATCTCTTTAAAATTCTAATAGAAGTGGGGAATAATATGCCTACTGTAACCGGGGGCATACTCTAACAAAGAAGATTACAGTAATTTTTCTGGCATATGAGGGGACATTGATTTCTTGATTATAATGTATCAGATTTCATATCTTGTTATTATACATTACTTTCAGAATTTCTTTTATCCTTGCACTCAGATTTCATATCTTGTTATTTTAAGTTGGTCCTATCATTTTTTTTTTTTTGCAATGGAATAGGGTGTCTTTTTTTTTTTTTGGCTGAATAGGAGATTTCCTATCACTTATTTTAAGTTCGAAGGTAGTTCTGCTTCATCTATTGCTGCATCTTCAATTTTCTCTACTTTGTTATTATCTGGGAACCTTCTATTCAGTACTTGTTTTATGACTTAAATATCCTTTCAAAAACTTTATTTATTTGGTTAGCATCAATAATGGCTTTTCTAATTCTAGGTATGATGCAGAAGCTATATATTTTGACGGAGGAGTAAGATCTGCAAAGCGAAAGCAGCTTGAGGAAAAATTGCTACAAGTAATCAATCTTTTAAGATGTTCTTTATTAAATTTATTGTAATTGTTTTGATTTGTGAAGAAGGCTGAGATATTGCCATAAAATTGAGAGCTCAGGATATTGATTGTTGAATTACAGTCAATGCCTGTCCATTTGGGACCAAATGCATGTTGATGTTGATATTTAAGTTACTAATTCTTTTGATTGAGTATAAATTTATAGCATGATCCTTTTATAGTTCAGGGAAATGGTCCCCAATAGTCACATTTATATTGGAACCAGATTCAAACTAATTTACATTAGCGCTCAGTTAATTTGAGCTGTATATTAGAATGCATGGAGGGAAAACCTTTAATGCCAATGCATGTGACTGCATAGGGACCACCAAAGGTTGCTGGAGGAGTCCTTAGGGCATTACATCGAACCTTTTTATGCGATTGCTCTCTTATTACATTGAAGCATTCAACTCAAAAAAAGTCAAGCTAGTTGTCAGGGAGGCCTGTATATCATGTCAAGTTATTCCTTATGGCAGTGAATGTTGGTCACTAAGAGTTGCTTGCACATAAGAACATTGGATGTGTGAAATGCGAAGTATGATCTATTAGTTTATTGGGAGGAAGGTAGTGATGCATCTGATTGAGGTAAATTGAGGGAGTGCTGTTTGAGATGGTTTGGCCATGCATAGATCTACAAAGGCATTGGTGTAGAAAGGTGATTGGCTGCAATTCCTTGGATTAAAGAAAAGAAGGGATGGATAAAAAATGATGTGGGCTGAAGAGGTGAAAGTTGAAAGAGGATATAGTATTAAAAACTATTAAAGCTTGTTTGTTCTCTTAACATAATGGATAATAGCTTCCTTAGTGCCCACTTAATTAATTTGGTCCGAGGTTTGTTTCAGTTAGTGCTGATTTGAATTTCTGTCTTCTGCAGTAGTTGTAGCAATTTCAACTGTTTTTCTTATCAAGCTTGATATCAAATTTACAAATAACAAATCTGATTAGTTTTCTTCTTGTTGTTTGGTAGCTTGTCCAACCAGCACATCAATCCATGTTGGGTCATATAAGGTCTGGAACTCTTGAGAATTTCAAGGAAGCATTTGAGAAAGCTTTGAATGCAGGGGAAGGGTTTTCTTTGGCAGCTGTAGCTTGCACTCAGAATTACATGGCTCAATTTGATGAAGGGCATGCAGGTAAGACTAAGTGACTCAAATTCCTTTTGCCATTTGATTATTAGCTTGAATGATGTAGAAACAAGGCTTAGAAAACAAAGCTTCCAAACAAACAGAAATAAACTTTGGCACTCTTTATTTTTTAGGGGAAAAATATTGAATTGGCTGTCGCATGACTAAAAGCATAAGGATGGAATGATCAGCTATTTGGTTCTTCCATCTATGTAACTGTTGAAAAATTAGCTTTACTGACTGGGTTCACTAAAGTATATCTTCTTGTTGATATATTATAATCACAGATGCTGTTATTGAACAAGCAAACTGGGACACATCTAAAGCGAGGGATAAGCTTCGTCGTGATATAGATGCACATATTACTTCTGTCCGTGCTGCCAAACTCTCTGAACTTACTTCATCATTTGAGGTACAATATTCTATGAGTAGCCTTCTGTGTGTGCCAGCTTCATTCTGTGACTGTCTTCAATTGAAGATAAGTTACGATTCTTGAGAAGCTGCTGGGAAACAGTGGAAATCTTAAAACTAATATGAAGAAATGCTTAGGGAATTTAGTTGTGTTTGAAGTGTAGTCTTTGCAGGTCAATAATTTTCATGTTTGTCACTTTGTTTCACACATTATGGATTTTATATGTTGTGAAACCTTGTTAGAGGCTGACTTATTATTAAAGAAGTTGGGAATGACTGATGACAGTGGTTGCATGGTTCAGACTTGCACACCAAAGAAATTTTATAAATGCTAAAATAAAATTCTTGGACCACCTGCAGGCTAAGCTAAATGAGGCATTATTAGGACCTGTGGGAGCTCTTTTAGATGGAGCTGCTAGTGAGACATGGCCAGCCATAAAAAAACTTCTGCAGCGTGAGACAGAATCAGCTGTTGCTGGGATCTTTAATGCACTCTCTGGTTTTGACATGGACAAACAATCCAAGGACAAAATACTTACAAGTTTGGAGAATTATGCAAAAGGTGTAGTTGAGGCAAAAGCAAGGGAAGAAGCTGGAAGGGTCCTGATCCTTATGAAAGAAAGGTACCAACCCCTTGCTTTTTTCCAATTAAGTTATTTTTATTGTTTCATATCCATCTTTTGGAGTGTGAATGTAAACTTTTCATGCAGGTTTTCAATATTGTTTAGCCATGACTCTGATTCAATGCCACGGGTTTGGACTGGAAAGGAAGACATTCGAGCAATTACCAAAACTGCTTGCACTGCAGTATGATGAATACATATTTCAGCAAACATTGAATCTTAAGTTTTGTTTTGCTTTTGGATGTCAACTAATTTCATTTTTTTAAACTTTTCCAGTCCTTGAAGTTGTTATCTGTAATGGCTGCAATCCGTCTGGATGATGATGTTGATAATATTGAGACTACACTATCATCTGCTTTGATGGATACAAAGAACAATGCTGCTGTTAAAGACAGAAGTATCACAACATCTGACCCTCTAGCATCAAGCTCTTGGGAAGAGGTGGCTTTTTCTTATTCCTGAGCCTTTTCCTGGTGCAGCCTATGATAATATATCTTTAATTTTCCTTGCTACTATCGTAGAAAGGGTATGTAATCAATTATTCAGGAAATGAATTTTTAGAGACCTAAATACTAGATCAGTTTTCTAGGATAAATTGTTTGAAACTCCCGAAATTTCTTTTAATTTTTTTGCAACTCTATGAACTTTTTTATATCAATTTACAGATGGTGTTTGCATGAATTAGGTCTTCAATTCTAATTGGCTGTTTTTATGCTAGTAATTTGATCAAAAAATTTCCCTAATTCTGCATTTCCCAGAACATGGTGGTGGGACTTGTAATTGTGGATCCCATAGATAGTGCACACATAGATATATAGCCACAAAGGTGTCTGCTATACTGGTGCAGAGGATATATGTTGGATATCTACAAATGCATCTCTTTGATAAATTAATTGGGAATTGCATGATGGGCATTATACCCCCGTACTGGCACCAGAGTATTAATCGTTGCTTAAGATCTCTCCCTCTATTTGCATGCGCCGATGCTAGTGGCCTCTTCTTCACCATAAAGCATGTTTTATACCTGGATTTGGTTTTTCTACTGCAGATTCCATCCTCAAGGACATTGATCACGCCTGTCCAGTGCAAATCTTTGTGGAGGCAATTCAAGTCTGAGACAGAGCATGCTGTCACCCAGGCCATTTCTGCTCAGGTACAGTATCCTTACATGTATCATTATGTATGTAAATGTATTTTTATCTTTTTACATGGTGGTCAGATTACGATTGTCAACATATAGACAGAAAATAGTGTACTCTTCTCTTTGCACTTCTGTGCTTCATGTATACTGAATTGTGCCTGGGACAAGGCTTGTCCAAAGAAATAAAATTTGAGATCCTAGTCCCAATTGGTCAGTTGCATGAAATGCTGAACATTTAGTGATATCTGGATCTTAAGAGTTCAGAGGTAGCAACATGCTACAGGATGTGGCAGGTGCAGTGCAAAAAATATACGACCACACTTCATATCATGGCCTTGGATAACTGTATAAATACCAAAATTGGAAATAAAGTATTGTCACTGTACCGAGCAATTTAATGGCTTTACATTCTGCTTTGCAGTCAAAACACTTATGGTGTGGCGTCGAGTGTTTTATGTGTCGTAAATGTTACATTGCTAATTCTTGGAATTCAATTATTGTGCCATTATGGTTGAGATAAATGGGTAAATGAACACACTGTTTGTGTGGATGCTTCATTGATTTATCCTTTGTTTTTTAGGAAGCCCAGAAACATAATAACAACTGGTTACCACCCCCATGGGCAATCGTTGCCTTGGTTGTGCTGGGATTTAACGAGTTTATGACTCTTTTGAGGTAACATGTCTGTGGAATTAATTTTTTTGGTGACAGATTATATCCCTTGTTTGCTGATATTATTGACTTTGGCATTCTTTTTGGTGGCAGAAATCCTTTGTACGTGGGTGGCGTCTTTGCTGTTTTTCTACTCATTAAAGCCCTATGGGTGCAGTTAGACATTTCAGGCGAATTCCGCAATGGTGCTGTAAGTTTCAAACCAGTCTCATTTTTGGTCCCTCTTCCACGCACATCTTATTTTCAACAAATTCCTTTAACCCTTGAAACTAGCATCTTAACGGAGACCACCAAACTTTCCAAACTGGCTTTTAAAATTTCGTGCTTGTTCAAATTACTTGTGAGCGTGCTTTCTAAACTCGTGGTCGATATGTTTCACAGCTTCCCGGGCTTCTTTCTTTATCTACGAAGTTCCTTCCCACTATTATGAATCTTATCAGAAGACTAGCAGAGGGGCAGAAACCCATGACTACAGATCCTCGGAGAAACCCTGCTATAGCATCAAATATTTTTCAGAATGGATCAAGCTCCTTTAGTGATTCCTCATCAAGTGCTTCCTCTGGGATAACTTCGCCAAAAGAAGGGAATGAGTACTCGAGCACCGTAAGAGACGACTAGGTGAAAATAGCTATCTTATCAGAAATTTTCCTGCTCGCATTATTGTGGGTTGTTGCATGTGTCTGCATGGTCCACGATTTTCAACTCTTTCAAGCATGTGAGAGGAGCAGATTTTGAAGGCATGAGTTTTTGTGCAAGTGCCGCATACAGGGGGGGC
>Ga0325411_1001579_pt1 | contig 25444 bp, 15 predicted proteins | sample PopdelMetagenome_13_FD_206181 | JGI IMG/M metagenome (GOLD analysis project Ga0325411, IMG submission 206181) | Populus deltoides microbial communities from Bellville, Georgia, United States - Xylem-PdIQD-R4 | ecosystem: Host-associated > Plants > Phyllosphere > Stem > Wood/Secondary xylem... | reverse complement strand
GTTAGATACAAAATTATGAAGGAAAAAAAAGTTGAAAGGACTTATAATGCCCTTACCAGTTACCTCCAACGAAAAAATAAAATAAAAACAACCCAACATCTGAAAAGCCCTACCTTAACCCCTGCTTTCCCAATTCCCGCGCCTCCTCCACTTCCCATAGCTCCACCGATACAGGTGAGCCTCAACCTCCCCAGTTTAGGTTCCCCCCCCAATCATTCCCATGGCTACTACTAGCATAGCATCAAACACTGAGCTATCGCGTGCGATTGCAGCTTCAATCAGACCCTCTTCTAGTAAACCCTTGGCGACTCAACAATCCATAGGAAGATGCACATTTAATCGCTCTTCCGATAGATTTCCGCTTCTTTCGGTGAGAGCTACAAGCAATAGTTCGATGTCCAAGGAAAATAGCAGCAAAAGCGGTGATGGGGCTGGTGGAGGACTTACATACAAGGATGCTGGGGTGGATATAGATGCTGGGTCTGAGCTTGTTCGGCGAATTGCAAAGATGGCTCCTGGGATTGGTGGTTTTGGTGGTCTTTTCCCTCTTGGTATGCTTTCTTTTAGATTTTCCCCTTCGCTTATGGCACTCTCTGCTCTTGGTTGTGAACTTAATTGATTGTGAAAAATCTATGAGGCTACAGATTGTTTTCATGCTGACTGCTATAGTTCAATTTTTTTTTCTCCTTATAGGCTAGGCCTACGCACTGGGCACTGGGGGGATAGAGTGATGCTAAGACCTTTGTTTTTGTCCTTGTGTGTGTTTTGTTATTGTGCTGATTAAAGTTTTTGCACACAGGGGATTCGTACCTAGTTGCAGGTACGGATGGTGTAGGGACTAAGCTAAAGCTTGCATTTGAAACTGGAATCCATGAAACCATTGGAATTGATCTGGTAAAGTCTGGATAAATCTTGTTATATGCATTTTGCTGCTGTTGATTTGCTTCCTAATTCACTTCTCCTGCTGCAGGTTGCTATGAGTGTAAACGATATTGTTACTTCCGGTGCAAAGCCCTTGTTTTTTCTTGATTACTATGCTACAAGCCGCCTTGATGTTGACCTTGCTGAAAAGGTATTGATAATTGCATGGTTTACTGAGTTAATATGGTATCTGTGCAAAAAAAAAAACTTCAGCTGATAAGATTTTCCTGTTCTTTTGATTTAGGTCATTAAAGGCATAGTTGATGGTTGTCAACAATCAGACTGCGCTCTTTTAGGGGGAGAGGTATTCTTTCTTTATATTTTACTGGTGGATGTCTACCTTTCAGTGCATCGTGTAATGCTGCATCTGAAGATTGGCGTTGTAGTCACCGTAGCTTTTATTTTTGCAGTAACAAGGTTATTGCTGTCATTTTACACAATAGTGGCAATTACCAATATGGTGTTGCTGAATCTTTGTATATGAAAGATGGGTTCGCATTGAAATATCCTATTAAGTACATTTGGCCTGTCTTGACCCATCACAAGTTTCTGCCTCGTGTGAAATGGTCGTACTCTAGAGAGTTCTTGAAATATTCATCTGAAATAGCAAGTGCCCAGTTATCTTTTCATGAACAGTCGTCAGCAACCAAGAAATCGTCTACAGTTGAAGGGATAATTTTTGTTTGACAAAAAAAGATGCTGTATGGAAGAGATTGTCTGTTAGGCTAGGGATGGTCAGAGGCTAGATGTATGTGTGTTGCATCATGTAAGAGGGATATGGCATGGTAACTTATATAAGTAGATAATTATGGAAATTCTCTATTCATTTGCTTTATTTTGTCCTAATATGGTCGTACTATCTGAGGAATAGACCTACCTAATGCATGCTACGAGGTCAAATTTGCTGACACTAAAAGTCTTGGTGGACTCGTATTCCTCCCTCTACATGTGATAATTTCACCAAAACTTACAACTCTCCTTCGACCTCAATGGTTTTGTTAAATTCCTTCCAGACTGCAGAGATGCCAGGTTTCTATGCAGAAGGTGAGTATGACCTTAGCGGGTTTGCTGTTGGCATTGTAAAAAAGGAATTAGTGATTGATGGGAAAAACATTGCGGCCGGGGATGTTCTCATCGGTTTACCATCGAGTGGAGTCCATTCCAATGGTTTCTCTCTTGTCAGAAGGTTGGTGTTGGTTTGAGGAATTCTTATTTGTTTCTCTATGCATTAAAACATCATTGATGCCTGTTTACAGCGGTATGATTCTTTTTAGTTCCTTGCATTGAATATTCTTATTAATTGATGAATGCTTGTCTATTTTTGTAGGGTTCTAGCTCAGAGTGGCTTGTCTTTGAATGACCAACTTCCTGGTGGAAGTGTTACTTTGGGTGAAGCTCTTATGGCTCCAACTTCTATCTATGTCAAGCAGGTTTCATTCAAGTTTTGTTTCCCTTTCAAGTTGTTATGATTAACATCGTTGAATTGACTACATTTTTATGCTAAAAGAAAAACTGTTCCTCTTCAAAAAGGTGCTTGATTTGATTAGCAAGGGCGGTGTAAAGGGCATAGCTCACATCACTGGAGGCGGTTTTACAGATAACATACCAAGAGTTTTCCCCAAAGGCCTTGGAGCTTTTATATACAAGGATTCATGGGAAGTCCCAACCCTTTTCAAATGGATCCAAGAGGTAAATTGTGTTTTACATATAAATGCTGGATTATGATGTTAGATTGACCCAATAACTTGAGTATTTAATTTGATTAACTGGTAGATCCTGGAGGTTATGTTTGTTGTAAATAGAAATAGAGACGCGATGGTATTTATTTCCTTTTCTATTGTTTTCTTATTTCAGGCTGGAAGAATAGAAGATGCTGAGATGAGTCGGACTTTTAACATGGGCATTGGGATGGTTCTGGTCATGACCGAGGAAGCATCTCGCAGAATTCTTGAGGAGGGACATCATAAGGCATATCGCATTGGTGAGGTTGTACATGGTGAAGGAGTGAGCTATCACTAAATTACTACCACATGTTTAAACATGTACGTGCATGCGGAGATGAGAGATATAGAGATTAACGGCTTTTCTTTATTCCTGTCACATGAGCTGCCAAAAATCTTAGTGCCAAGACAGATGGTGGAACAAAAAATCCTACATTTGTAGACTCAATGTAATCCATGGCTGATGACCGATCCTCACTTGACAATGACTTTATCATTTGTGCTATTTTATTTTCCGAAAAGTTGCTGGGTATTCTAAAAAAAAAGAGAGAATTTCCAGGTTACCTTTTCAAAATCTTAAAATTTAGGTGAGTAATCGAGCCCAAATCAATGGTGGTTTGTAATGCTCTGCTAATAATACAATTGAAGTGCTTTTTTTATTGGGACGATTGATTTATTACTGAAAGCAAACACTGAATAATCGAGATTTCCCCTGCTTTTTTCATACCCTTTCTCACAGCTAGTTTCATGTGTTCCTCACTTTGTTCCCCCGCCTTTTTCTTACCTGCACCATCACATTGAATTTTGTTCGGCTTGATCTCTTAGCAACGGATCTTTCCACGCCATTCTTCTGTTTGATGTTTGTACCTCCAGGACAAGAGGATTTTGTCAAATTCTGCCTCACCCCCTGCACTGCATCATTTCCTTGAAGGTTTTTGCCAGGTTTCTCAGTAGCCGAATCTGAATCTTGCTGTAATCTACTAGCTGCTGGTTTCCTCAAGTTCTTGCCACCACCATCCGATTGCCACAGTCTGAAACTTATTTTATCCTCCATCTGGCTCCTTTGCTCAGCTTGCAATATTTGTCGATGATAGTGAGGGTGAGTGTGGCTTCCCTGATTCAAGTTCTGAAAGCAGCGATCCCTCTGTGGCACTTGCTGATGAAATGTATTCTCTTTCCCAGGCTTTAGGGGCAGCTTGCTTTGAAAACCTTGCTGCCCTTTGTCTAATTCCTGTAGATAATAATGAAAGCCAGACTCGGACAAACTAGGAATGACATTTTTAGGTGGATATCTTAGAGGAGGTACGAATATTGCAGGAATCTGGCTCTCTGTGGCCAAAGGAACCCGCAACTTTTCGCTTCTTTTCAGCTCCGAATTTGCATCTTCCAGTTCAGTTTTTAGGCTCTTGCTTGGGGTAACTGAAGGTATCCTGTCGATGCCTGGAGCAGCAAAGGCAGGGATGTTTTCCTTGCATTGCTTCCCATAAGGAGGATCCAGCTGCCTGTATAATAATTATGATTACACTGAATGGTTATCAAGCTACGGGCATTGAAACAGAACTCAAACATTTTAGCCATTAAAAACCACATATGCAAATCTTACAGATGTCAAAACTAATCGGATCGGTACTAATCTCCAAATAAGAGAAGAGAAAACAAGAAAAGGTTAAGAGTTTATTTTCCTCCAATCTTTCAAGTCTTTACTTTTGAGTACCAGTAAACAGGAAGACATTAGTACCTTTTGTGAGAAGGTTGTTGAAGATGGATGTCGAGTTTTCTCCAATCAATTCCCTTTTCCAGGAGAACAACTTCTCTGGGCCTGGCAGAGCCAAAAGGGTCTGGCTTCTGCTTCTGGTGCTCCTGAAATCGAGCTTGTTCTTCCTCTTCTCTCTCTACCTCATCTGCCCACGAAAATGCTGCAGAGACATTTTTTATCCTGCTACCCACCATTCTCTCTACGTGTGTTTCTCAACTCCAACGGCTCTTTGCTGTTTCAAATTCAAAAGTTGGAGGCTTTGGAGCTTTCCGATTCAATCGCGCAACCGTAAGGTGCCATTTATGTAAAACCACAAGGGTAATTTATTCGAAATTTCCAGCCAATGCATAATTGTTTTGTTATGTCAACCACAAGGGTAACCTTGTAATTTTATAATTTTCTCTATTATGATTGTCAAATGTCAAAATCTTCTCATTTGTTTTTAAATCCATGATTACTTCAAAGCTTATATTTAACAAATATAATCAACCACGAAAAAAGGAATAAGAGAGAATCATAGGGAGTTTATAGTAATATAGAATGTTTTTTATTTTTCAATTTCAGTTTCCCACTTCTTTTTTTAGTTTTTATTTTCCATTAATGTTTTTTTAAACTTGTTAATTCCTCGAAGTTTAAAAATATTTTTTCCAACTCAAAAAAATGAGAAATGTATTTATCCTTTATTTTTTTTTCTATTTGATGAAAACTAACAAAACATAAATTATGTTCAGATTAAACCTATTTCGGTTGAAATTGTTTACTTCTACATCTATATTTTTAGCTTTTTTTCTGCTTGATGAACTCAAGTAACACAGACTACCATGGCAGGAAATCTTATGGTCTCGAAAGGCCGATTCCAGTAAGTTTAAAAAAGTGGTTGTCTGTCGCTGCGCACTGTCTGTACTTGATCTCCATATCTCACGATGTATATATTTTCTCCTGTTCAGCATATATCTTTTCGAATTTGGGAGTCAATGGAACATCGATCTTCATCTTTTTTTATTCTTGAAATATCTATTCAAAAATAAAATGCAAGCACGATGATACAAGCATAATTATTCAAAAATCAATGGAAGTTTCCGGTATATACACAATGCAGCAACGCCTCTTTCACAAAAAAGAAAAAAGTCCTGAAACTGCTAAATCCGCTAACAACAAAGGCAACCAAAAACGTTGTAGAGAATTATTCAGAAGACAGTGGATGTCCGAGATCATCCACTTGTTCCTTTTTTGGGTGTTTCATGGTACTGTAGATACGAGATCTGTCTTTGAAGCCTCATTTGCTGGCGGAACTTAGCTATGAACTCCTCCGCTCTCATATCAATCCCTTCTTCCTCTGCTGGAATTTTCTCTTCACAAGTTTCGTATTCTTCTTCATCTCCACCTTTTAATAAGAAACTCCTCCTCATTCCATCATAGCACTCATATCCATCTTGCTGAATATCATCTTCGCAAACTTCACCATCAAAATCGTAATCAAAGTCAACCTGTGGGGTTATGCAAGGGATGTTGAATCGCATGGAGGCTGGACGATGCATCTTGACGTGGAAAATGGGGGTCTTGTCGAAAGAGAGTTCGTGCTCTCCATAATATAGCTGGCGCCTGCGAGAAGTATGTTGTCCCAGGCTTTTAAGAAACTTACGCACAACTCGTAGATGATCCATTACCAAACGCCTCTTGAAAACACCACCTTTTCTTGCCCACAACAATGCTAGGCGCAGGATGTTCCATGCTCTATGAGCAACATCATTGCCGTTTTTCATCGGCATTTTCAGATCTAGTTCAGTAGCAAAAAGTAGCTATATATTGTGCGTGAAAAGAGACTGAGGTCGAGATTGAAGGTTCTGTTGGTAGTGAAAGCTTTCTAATGCAAAAAACTGTTTCTTTTTGATATTTTCTTTTGCTGAATGAAAATGGCGACGATGGCTCATTTATATGCGTGGGTTTTCTTCTACGCGGTGTGCTGAGAGATAGAGAGAGAGAGAGAGAGAGAGTTGTTTATCTTTTTCCTTGGAAAGCCGAAGGCAGCTGGCGTTGAAATGTGAGCTGTGGGCAGTGAAGACATGTGGGAATAGGTTGTCCGCGGGGGATTCAAGCTGGAGTTTTAGTTAATTCCAAATCTAACCCATGCCATTGTCCCAACACTCAACAACCGTTTTGGGAATTTGGAATTTGAAACATTGCTGGTAAGAAATCTTGAACTTTCTTTAGACGAATTTTCTCTCTTTTTTTTCCTCAACAAACATGGTGTTTTTCTCTTGCATCATGATTTGTTTTAAGTAGTAAATACAATTATGATAAATTATTTTTACAGTTTTTCTAAAGAATTCTTGAAATTCTAAATAATATGTGAAGTACTGTCAATATTGTAATGAATGTTACAACTAATGTTTTATTTTCTGGTAAAATTAAGTTAATTAGTGTCTTTCCAAGTAACTTCGTAGCAGTGGTTAGACTTCACTATGAAAGGGTAAAATGAAGCGGGCGATGGCTGAGTGTTAAAGGGTCCCACGTAACGTGAAATCAGCACATTTTCTGGCTGGCATGTTTTTGTCTTGCTTCTCTCACAAAAGGTTAACGACTTCGTACAAGTAAACGTTTTGCTTAATTTTTTGTTTTAAAAATCCTTAACAAGCGAGAGAGAGAGAGAGAGAGAGAGAGAGATGTTGATTTGTATTTATTAATAATTAATTTCTTTTTCTTCATGGGAACTGCGGCTGAGTACTGCGGCTAAACCGTGTTTTTCTAGCTGTGCTAATCATTTGATATCGTTTTCTAGCGTGTAAATATTTGATTAATCACTACCGAACCCGCAAATGATGAGGTTGAAAATGCCAAGTATTTTCTGAAGCACATAACGACAAAGACAGTACATTTTTATATGAAAAAAATCTTGTAATAATAAACAGGAATTAATTCCAAGTTCCAAGTTATAAACAACTTGATCGGGTCAATGAAACTAAGGAACTACTTATGCAGACAGAATATATGTGTGTTTATATATATATATATATATATATATATAATTAATGTGAATGAACTTGTGTATACCTCGATTAATCCTATGGTCTTGAAATTAATAACCATGAAAGTTTTCAATGACTTTAAGATTTGTGAAACTCAAACTAATAACTTTTAAAAAATAAATTTAAAACTTGACTAGTTAGCTATATTCCCTCAAAGTTGCTTCATGTTATTCTTGCTTTGTTGGGGCGCGAGTTAATTAGGTCTGATTCAATCAAATTTAAGCTTAAGAGTTGTAATCATGAAATTAATGCTGTACAACCCATTTCATTCATTGTTCGATCAAATATACAAAATAGTGCAATCCAATTACTTGTGTAGGTATGCTTTGTCAGGACATAGCTGATCAGTAACCTCTTATAGGTTAGTATTATTTGACAATTTGAACTCAATACCGCTGGCTAATTACTAATTAGCGAGGTTCATGGGCAAGATAACAATCATTTTTAAACTGTTACATTCAACAATTTTTGAAAATATTGTTTTTAGTGTCCGAAAGCTCAACAAGCTAACATTCAAGCCATCTAAGTGGTTGAGAATTTGGCAACAAGCTAACATTCAAGCCAAGCAAGTTTATGCCATCAAGCTCATCTAAGTGATTCACAAAAATCATTTAACAAACACACTCCCACAGTTTTTCATTATATATATATATATATATATATATATATATATATTTAATAATTTAAACAGTGAAGGATTATAATCTATTAGGATACGAGACTTGTTTTTACAAGAACAACCAAGACCAAAGACAAAACCTACGTCCAAGGATATACTCGTACCTTAACTCAATACAACTAAGAAAAGCCGAATCCAATCCTAAAATTTTTATAATTTCACTAGTGACACTATTTGTGGAAAATTGAATAAAACATAGTCCATTCCCTTTTTACACCTTTTTTTTCAAAAATTCCTTTCCATGACTGATGACTTAGAAACTATAGGTTATAGGAGAGTGACTGACCTCCCTACTACATGCACTTCAGCTCCTCTAAATATCCAACAAATCACTTTTCCAGTGAAAGTTCTTAATGATGCTATCGTAGCCATACAAAAATAACTTCACACTTTTTGTCTCACGTGTGTGGCGTCTCAACCATCGTTCTCTAGGAGCGAGATCAGTGTGGTGATGGATGGAAAAAACAATAAAATATTTTTGTTTCTTATCAATAAAAAAAAGATAGAGTCGTCACTTAGTATTTTGATAACTAGGAACCCTAACTGGTCTTAGAGTTTGGATAAGGAGACTAATTGTTTATAGGGACGACGTATCACTTTTAGTACACCTTATCTAAAGGAAGCTGCATTATTTGTTTGTCTGATATAAACTAAGGTATTGTTGTATTTTCTAACCGTTAGTCTATGTAAGATTTAAGAAAAATTCTTTTTGGTAAGGAGATCCTATCTTATCAAGTTAAACCTAACAATTCTAATGTTAAAAATATATTTTTTGCATTTTTCTTTTAATATTAGAAATACCTCTTATGTATAAGTTTGTAATCCTTGATATTCAAACAAACAAGATAATATTTTTTGTTATTTTTAAAATATAGGCCAAGTTCTCATGGATTTCATAAACTGGTTATTAAATAAAAAAAAACATGCAAATATATCAAAGAAGTATTTTTCTTGAATTTTTGATTTAAAGATGCTAAATCATGCCTTGTATGTATTGTTTATTTTTATTATTTATGCTAATTTTTTTTTGAGAGACGTGGCCATATGCAATTTAAAATGAAGTTGTATTTGTGAAAGAGATTTTTTTGTTGTTTTTGTGGAAGGAAACTAATTTATTTAATACTAAAAAAACACCTTACGTGTAGGTTACAATTTCAAATATTATATATGATGGGGGTAAGGAAAAATATGAGGAACTCGAAATTAACTGTAAGATGATCTTCCAAAAACTTGATTTTTTTTAAAATTAAACTAAGGTCATGTTCGGCAAATACAAATAACATGCTTTTATCAAATCTATTTTAACCACGATTTCAACTCAAGACGAATTATCGTTCATCAACTCAAAACTGAACAATGCAAAAAATCAAAATAAATCTTATTAATTTCATGAAATTATATTCAAATTTCATGCCAATTCAAATAAATCAACATCAATCCAAACACAAACCATGAATCAAGACTTAATGTTCAAATCAACATAAACTCAACCCTAAATCATGAACCAATATTTAATATTCAATTAGCAATCACAACCTTAAAATAAACTCACAATTCAATATAAATTAGAAAAAACACATATCAATCCAAATCAAATAGTGTTTAAACAGTCCTAAAATTATACACAACAATAGACATTTGTCCTAAATTTCACAACAATTTATTAATTTGTCCAAAAAATATTTTGAGGTTATGAATTGACCTTCTAAGATGCTTAATGCATTTAAAAGCTACTGGAATCAAGCCGGAGGACTGCTGGAATAGTTGCCGCGCGTGGATCCACGTGCTGTCATTAATTAAAGAACAGAAATTGGTGGATCTAAAATGACTCCTTCACCTCTTCCTTTCCTTACCGATGGTAAGAAAAATAGAGTTCCAAGGAGAGAGATATGAACACTTCAAACTTTAGTTCTTACTTTTCTCTCTCTATTTTGTATCTCTTTTAATGACAGATATTGTCGTCACTGATGGATGAAGATGCAATGAGTTTGGTCGCTAGGTTGTTTTGCTGATTGGGAGATCCCTGATCACAAGCTGAAGCTTCTTGATAGAGCATGGTTGGGTTATTTTGGCCGATGGGAAGAGAGAGAGTCGTTACCGTGAGGGAGAACTCGCCGCCGCCGCTAGTGTTGAGGGTTTGAGAGAGGAAGCTGCTCACAATGATTGAGTTAGGTTATGGAGTAAGGGAAATGAGGTTATCGGTGTGTGGTGGCCGACGATTGGAGAGAAATGTTGAAGGGTTTTTTTTGTTCTTTTGAGCAGTGGCTGATTAGCTTGGGTGATTTTTATGCAACTAGTGTCAATGGGTAACAGTAGAGAAGGGAGATGGACATTGGCTTACAGGTGGATGGTTGGAGTGATTTAGTGAGGGAGGTTGGATTGGATTTGAGAGTTGTTCAAGGGTTATTGCTGTAGGTAGACGCTGCTGCTATGATGGCCATAGCTGGAGGAAACTATTTGGAAGAGAAAATAAGTGATGGGGTCACGAAGCTATGAAATTGGTGGGAGTAGTGGTGACTGGAAATAAAAAAGATGAAGAAACTATCGTGAGGTTGCTATGGAGAAAATGATGACGTGATGGTCAGCAGTGGTGCGAGGTGACCATTGATGGGAGAAAAAGAGGCTATAGGTGTTATGGTGGTTAGTGTGGGTTCTTATATGTGTTGTTTATAGTTGACATGAGGTGTTGCAGAGCTTGGTTATGGAAAGGTTCAAGGTGATGACAGTGAGGATAGCTCAGAGAGTCAGTAAAAATAGGCGTGTTGTAGCCAAAATCAATGAAAGGACAAGGTTTTTTTTGTTTTGTTTTTGGGTTCTGCAAGAAATCATGGTTATGGAACTTTACATGAGGCTTTCAATTGAGCTTTGTTATGAGGCTCTGTGGTTGATGTTTTTTTTCTTATTTTCTTATGTTTGTGCTGGATAGTGTGGGAAATAGTATTTTTTTTGTGTGTGATTTTTGCTTTGACTAATTCCCCTCCAACTATCTCTCTATTTTATGCACGGTACAACCACCTATTTATAGGTAAAACAAATTTGTCATTTTCCTTCCAAATGCTTGTTCTCCAAACAACTAAAACAAACTTTGGTCTTTTATCTTTTTCCTTTGGATATTGGTCCCCTTGTCCATATACTTTTTATATTTTGATTTTTTTTTGTATTTTGTTGACTTAATAAGAAAAAAATGATCAATAATTTTGAAATAAACGTGTTAAAAACCAAACATGTTAAAAGTAAATTTTTGAATTTTTAATTCTTTTGGAGAGACGTTGAAAATACCAAAAATAACACAAATATGTCAAAAATATATTTTTTAGATTTTTTTCCAAATTGTTTTTGAAAAAAAGGATAAAAAATCGGCTTTTGACACTCTTTCACTTTCTCAATAGAATATAAAACACGTAGCTCCATTGCACACACCTCTAAATACACAAAGACAACTTCAGTTTCTTAAGGAAACATGACAAAATGATATGAAAAGTAGGCATGAAAAAACTCGTTCTCTAATTCTTTGAAGAAGCAACTCCTATATTAAAAGCATTCCTCAACAAGTTCTAGTTACATGAGTGGTTATTGCCATCAATCTTCCTCTATATCTCGCTCATATGCCTCTTATAAAAAAAGATCCAAATGCAAGACGAGATCAATAATAGCATAAGCTTCTAAGAATGAACACCATCTTCACCAAGTGAGACATTCTTATTTTTTCATGGAGTGTTACACTCATTTATTAAAAAATTATGTCTTTTTGAAGTTTAAGTAAGACAATTATGATCCAATAATACAGATCCAATAATGCATATATAAAATATGAGAAACATCATATAGCTTATAACATAAAAGATTAATACCATGTGCAAAATCCTCCTGAAAACATTTTGTGGATATGCTTGAGTATGGTATTATAGCTTTGAGCATGACTCCATCCTTAACTTTCATAACCTCTTTGTTAAGATCATCTCCTGCTTCAACACTAGTAACATTTCTACTAAAAAGAGAATTAATGAGCTATTCATCATCATACAATGAGAAAATGAGAGTAACATAATATATCTCTAGAGGTTTAACAAGGAAATTCTTAACGTGGAGAACCTACTCGAACCATTACCACTAAAGCCTTGATCAGTGGAGTCTATAACTACTTTTTATAGGAACAACTGTATATTCTCCCTAACATAACTCTCATCAACATGAAATAGACCATGAAAAACCATATTCGAGTAGAGAAAACTAGCGTGACCAAATAAGAACGCCCTTATTTCTAGCCACGAAGAGTAGAATCTCTCCAATACTATCAATCACCTACTTGGGCATCCAATAAAAATACCAAATGATCCATTCATTATTACCTAAAACTCTCTAAGCTCATGACCACATCTCAAATCACCACACATGCTGGGTATTGGCTGTCATTAAGGAAAAGAAAATTCATATGATACCCACTTTCTATAAAGAATGACATAAATACAAGAAACTCTAACAAGTTTTGTCATTTTCACTACGACCATGGTCATGATACTGAGGAATGTCATGCCTTAAGAAAAAGATAGAAGGGTTAATCGTCAATGATTACCTATAATAATTTGTAAGGAAGGAAGTCCAACCCAAACAAACAAGAAAAGATCTTTACGATGCATTATTCGATATATGATAATTTCCAAAAACTACATCTCTACTTGCACGAGAAAATCTTTTAAACTTTTCAATAAAAGTAGTAGTGCTTCTCCATATCTTCAATAAAATCTCCATGTCTCCAAATGGATTATCCATATCTCTAAACAAGTTTCATGTCTTCAATAAAATCTTTACTGCAAGATCTTCAATTCTCCAAATCTCTAATAAAATTTACATGATAAGATCTCTATGTCTCTAAATAAATTGTTAATGTCTTCAATAAAATATCCAATATAAGATTTCTTTGTCTCCATTAAAATCTCCATATTTCAAACAAAAATATCTATATGCATTGTCTCCTTACACAATACTTTAACACAAATTCCATGATCACAAAGCAATCTTCATTTTCTAAATATTAATGTTCTCAACTTCAAGAGAATTAAGCACATTCATTGAACTCTCCTCTCTCTTGTAGGAACATTAACAAAACTCACAAGTATTCATATTAATAAAAACTATGAGAAGGTCATATGGCATGCATAAAATAATAAGTGTTTTTTTTCACCTACTTATGCTGGTTAAGTTTTTCAAACATGATCATTTAAAAGACTTAAGAGGCAAATAATAGTGCATAAAACTTAAAAATAAAAAGTTTGTCCATGTTTGGACAAAATTATATCCGTTCTTAGACACAATCATCCTAACCAGATTGGTCTCCTACCTTTTTCTTCTTTTGCTCAAGTATACATTTCAATGTATTTTTGAGTTTCCAAGAAGTCAAAGCAGCATCACGCACCACCCATAGGTGCACACTTAGACATTTCTATTCACACAAATTCTCTATGTAGAGTAAAAACACCAACCTTTCTACCAATGGTAGAACAAGAATCACAAATCAATGACAGACACTAATATCTCCACTAATGGTAATAGTTTTTGTCCACTAACTATAAGGTCGCTTTCCATCATTATTTCACTCACCATAAGAAACTCGTAACTTCATGCACCACGTGGTATCTACAACACCACCTTCCATGCTCCACGAAGTGAGTTGACGTGATCAAGGTCTATAAATACCTCTGGTCACTAGTTAAAATTTAAAGCCAAGCCAAGTAAGTTCAAGCCATTTGAGCTAGCTTATCCAAGGGTTTCACACTAATTCATTTAACAAACACGTACTCCCTGTATATTATTTTCTTCTGCTATATTTACTAGCTTAAACATCATAGGTTTTTTTGTTCTGACACGAGACTTATTTTTGTAGCGACAACCAAGGTCAAAGATAAAGTCTACATTTTAGCTCACACTTCAACCTAAGAAATAAATATTGAAAGCTTGATACAATCCTAAAATTTCAAAGAATTCATCAAATTTCTTTCTAGAGTTTCATATTTTAGGTTTATGTTTAATATGGTTTAACAATGATATCTTGAGCTAATAGATATAGGAGTAGCAGGTAACAAGCAACAATTTATTGTAGCTAGCCACAAGGGGAGTTTTTATTTTGTTTTTGTATCGAAATGAAAGGACGAGCCACAAGCGAAGTTGGGGTTTTAAATTTGCACTTCGTAGATAATGGCTACATTTTAGCTAGTTGAACTGTTATCATCAGGAAGCTTATATTCACAAATCACAGGGGCTCATGACAATCACCCAGGTGGATGGTTGGAGAGAACAGGCTGGCTGGACCATTGTTTCATAAGTTATGGGTGATGGGCCCTACAAATATTAACTTTCACTTAGAAAAAAAAGAAGAAAAGAGTAACATGTAAAATGAGAGTGATGACGACACCTTTCTCTCTCAATGTGTGGTTCCCATATTACAGTTTGTCATGCCAGAAGCAAACTAGGCATGTCCAAATGAATTCAAACTTCTAGCTTTTGTCCACACCATCTTAAGTTCAATCTCTCATCTTTGTGTGTGTGTGTGTGTGTGTCTATATATATATATGTATGTCTTCTTGCCACTGACACTTGATTTGTCTGTTTGTAGCACCAAGTAATATTTGTAGAAAAAGACCTAAAACAATAAGCCTAAAATAAAAGGACTCAAAATAGTTGAGTCGAAAAGATATGGGCTCTGAACAAATGAGCCTGGAATACTTTTTTTTAATGTTTCTTGATTGGTGGCAGAATGCCAAAGCAGTCATCTTCATTATCGTCTCTAAGGAAAATGGCAGGAGATGTCGAGTCAGATGAGCTGGATTGGGACAAGACTGTTTTTGGGTCTTGGCTTTGTATAATGTCTTGTACTATTTGGAGGTATTCTTCTTCAGTTCTAGCGGAGGCAAGGAGAGCTGCTGTTTAAGCCTTCCGGGCTAGAAATTTTGATTGAGGATGATAATCAATGATGGGAGCTGTTTGATGTTTTTGTAACCATTCTGTAATAGCTAATTTAGAACTTTTGGATTCGACTGCAAAGGAATCCCATCATTTGATTTTGAATTTGCGGAAAAGTATTGGATGTCTGTTTTACACACACACACACACCCATTAAAACTATCATGATTAGCCAATTTATTGTACATTATAATATGAGGTTTGGATTTTAAAAAACTGCAAAATAAAATAAAATAAATAAATATAAATAAAAGAAAAGGAAAGAAAAAGAAGCATTTGATAATCATTCTTTTCTTTTTTAACTAATCATTTGTATACTTGAGATTTACATTTCACCTTGCAAATTAGTTTGTATAAAAAATTAATATAAAATGTTTGTAAACACTATATTTTATAAAAATCTCTTTAAGTATATTGATAGGATATATCGAAATTCAAATCTAACTAGTGAGATATCTTAGAAGCACGATTATCATTAAAACCAAAAGTGTAAACATTGATATGAGTATTTGAAGATTAGATTATGAAAGTTTCAATGCCATAATAAGAAAGGGTTAAAGAAACTTCCAATAGAAAATGGTTTTGCCTTTTATGCATTTTCTTTGTTTTTCTTTTCTCTTTAAATTGAAACCCACCACCTTTTCTTTTATTTTCACCTTGCATTCAGAATTGAAAAACATACAGTAGGGAAACCTTAAATCTAAAAGGAAAAAAAAAAGAAAAGTGCAAGAAAAGACGATTCATTTTTTTCTTGAATTTAAGGACACTTTATATAGTATTATTCAGTTTTTTCATAACTATATTTAATTAATTTAAGTTAATGAGATCTACTAATTCTCATATTTTTTCTCTCTACAAAAACCTTAACACCACCCTTTTTACATCTTTTATTCCTTTAATTTTATCCAATTAATATTTTCATTCCCAATTTTCTTCTCATACCAAATCTAATAATTAGCTAAGTATATGTTAATATTTATCAATCAAAGTATACACCCTATTCATAACAATTCAAAATGTCATTAATTTGTCGAGGGAAACTGAAGAAACATCCCTTCAAATTACTTTTTCAAGACAGTTGTAATGCATGTTCAATGACAGTGAGCAACGGTCTTCTATTAGATGTTTTAAAATTATGCCAACTATGCATTTTAATATTTTTAAATAAGATCGAGTAATTACGATACTGGTGACATTTTAGTTGGTGTGCTTAGAAATTCAAACTTCACCTTAAGTTGTTACGGCTAGCTCTATTTAACGAGTATGCATGGCGTTGATCATTACATTATAATCCAATGATTATGAGGCTAGCTAGCTAGCTACCTCTCTCAAGTATTGTTGCTACATGTATATTTGAGACTTATGCAAAAACAACCATGACAGGGCTTGCAATGACATTGTATTCAACGATTTTGCTGCATCATTCATGGTGTCTCTTGCTTGTGTGTTAATTAAATCCTAGAAAGGGACTTCCTATACAAACATTTTGTGTACATTGACAACCAATCGAGCCCATACCTTTATATAGAAATCATATGCTAGATGTATAATGAGTAACAACATTTATGACTAGCTTTATGTTTTTTTTTTCTTTTTACAAATAAACTAGCCAAAATAATCATAAATATATACAAATAACTATTGATGATGTCTTAAAATCTAAAATATGTAAATAAGGGGTTATTTAATATTTGAGATAGTGGTTAATTAATATGTTCAAGTGCTTGAATTTCTTCTTCTTAATCTAAGAAATTCCAAATTTATAATGGAAGCTGAGTACCTACAAAAATAGTCTTAATCGGGGGACTTAAAGACCCTCCAATGATAAAGTTAGTATATTTATGAGAAATGTATTAAATAACTTAAGATAATAAATGACTTAAAAGAGTATTAAATTTAAGGAACAATGATGTTTGTTCTTGAGTTTTTAAGTTGGTTAATGCTCTGAAATCTATTTATCTTTATCTTAAGAGATGAAAAGTTCTGATATTTTACCTGGATGATTTAGAGGGTATTTATACTCCCTGAACCTTGTTGTTTTCAGAGAAGGGATGGACTGAAAAGTCCTCTGCTTTTGGCTACATTAATGGGAGATAAATATCTCTTACATATCATTAATGAGATAGTAAGTATGATGAGTCTCTTAAGAGACACCGTATACACTTATGAGTATAGGCATGTTGGGCCTTTAAAACTTTTATTATAGAGAATCATCCACGATCAAACATATAGCCTTAGACATGGTATGTCCAAGTACTTTGGGTTTGACATGCTTGCCATCCTACGTTACCATGGGTTTGACAGCTTGCCAAGCCCAAACACTTTGCATATGTATGCTCACTAGACCCACGTTACCTTGGGCTTCGTTGATTGCTAAGCTCAAGTACTTTGGGTCTGTATGCTCACAAACCCACATTACCGTGAGTTTGGCTGATTGCTAAGTCCAAATTCCTTGGGTCTGGCATGCTTGGCAGACCCATGTTACCTTGAACTTGGCTGACTACCAAACCCAAGTTTTTGGGTTTGGCAGGTTCGCTAAACCAAAAAGTTAACTTATTAGTTTCCCCCTAAGCGTTTAATGTCTAATCTTTCATTAGAGGCATACGAGATTTTAAGGGAGACAATCGATCTAAAAAGATTTCTAGAGAAAAGAAAAAAGGTTTTTGGGAAGATCACCCGACAATGCGTAATAAATATTGCCAGCGTTTGGCCTTCTTAATGGCTATAGATGAGGTGCTATTTGTCTTGCATTCCTATCTTCCCCTCTTATTGTGCTTTTTTAAACCTTTTTTTCCAATATTTTCTGACTTAGAAATTTCCAATATTTTACAAAAAGATGACAATTTAACAACAGATAGGAATTCATTGGCTAAGTAAACCAAATCTTCTTTCCTTGTGCTTTTGTAAAACCCTCTCCAATCTTTTCTTCCTTTTATCATCATAATTTTTAGAAAGGGAAAAGGAAACATATCTCCTGTACATGATTTTATTTTCAAGCCTGAAACTGAAACCACTCATTGCAGATCTCTAGCCATAAGAATTGGCCCTAGATATGAGAGGGATGATGTCTAATCTTCTTCTGCTGGAAGAAAGGATGAGGATGTTCCTAGGAGGTTTCAAATCTGAGAGGACAACCAAGACCTTATAGTTTAGTGAATTGGGACCAAGTATCTTTAGCTAATGCTAGGCAACCAAAAGATTATATGATGGTCGTCCCTAAAGCTGGTGACCGTATCTTTCAGGTCACCAATAAATATGATGGGGGTAATATTATCATTACAATCCCTATAAGTCTATACGAGTTTGGATACTAATTTTATCTACAAGAATTTGTAAAAAATGTTCTAAGTTATTACAACCTCAGTCATGTTCATATTTATCCTAATGGATGAACCATTTTATCCTTATTTTGGAAATTATTGATGATTTTGAATGATAAGGTTTGGCTATTTAGGCACTGTTATACCTTGATCAGTGGCATTGAAAGGGAGCTTTCAATCCCTTGGTTTTTTTTTTTTTTCAGTAGGCACTGTTATACCTTGATTAGTAGCATTGAAAGGGAGCTTTCAATCCCTTGGTTTTTTATTTTTTCAGTAGATGAAATGGACCAATGAAGAATACTATGAGAGGAAGGTCTTTTTAGAAAAAAAAATAGAGGGAGCAGTGAGTAATAGTAAGGTATACTGACTTAGCTAAACCTCAAGATGAGTATAGCCCAATCTAAGGGTTGTACCCATTATTAGAAGACACCTCTAATGAGAGTAAATGAAAAGCCTTTCTTAGGCCTATAAGAGGAGAGAGTTTGCACCCGGTTGGACAACCTCTATACTGAATATGACATCAATTGTATGGCTAAAGAGCTATACAACATTTCAAGTAATTATGCTTTCATATGTTTTTTTGATTTCAATACCTTTCATTTCTTGATTGTTTCTTTGTGTAGGGTTTTTACCTATGACCGATAGATATGAATTTAGAGGGTTTATCTTGTTTATACCTAGTCACGTGTCTACGCCATCTCCTAGTGACGACTCTTTTTCTAAAGAAAATCAACCATTGAAGAGAAGATGAAGGGTTAGGTCTTTCATTCAAATGAACATTGAAAAGATTTCCACAGTCCAAGTCCAAGCTGAAGATGTTCCTGAAGACATCCCTATAACTAACCTTCCACTGATGAGGTTTGTTAAGAGGCAATAAGAGGTCTCGCTCTTCCCTATCAGAGGTCACGGGATGTCAACCCCAACCTCAGTCATTCTGGAGGCTGCTTTCCATCGGAAAAGAAGGTGAGTCTCTATCCTTTCGGATTCTGATGTAGATATCATTCCTCCTCTATGTAGTGGTCCTACTCTTACAAGTCCAGTTTATCTATTTCTTGGATCTTCCAGTCAAGCTCCTCCACCCTTTAGGGTGGAGGAAATCTTCTTTAATCTCAAGTTGGATCATGCCCCATTTCGTTTCCCCACTCCAAGTAAGGAAAAAAGAGGGATAATAGAGACTATACTCTAGGGGAGGTCCATACTAGGACTTGGTGGGTTGGACATGATAAAGACATTGGAAAAACTCCTCACCTTTTCTTCTGATGTAGAAGGACTGATCGACCCTAGCTTCCAACACAATCTGGCCATTACTGGACATATAGCTTTTCAGGTAAGATAACAAATTAAATTAATTTAATTTTTTATGCTATTTTGAAAGATAACTTATATTATCTCTTTTGTTGTTTAGACTTTCATGATGTATGCCCACTTCAAGAGTAAGTGGGCTAAAGAGAGAAGGGCTATGAAAGAGGCCATTGAGTAGTATCATGCTAGTAGGTCTGAAGTACATAAACTCAGAGAAGAAAATGCTGCTTAAGATATTGAAATGGACTCTCTTAGAATTGTGTATTCCAGGCTGCATAGAGGGATAAAAGCTTAAACCATATTGACCTCCTGGAGATAGGGATGAATGACTTGGAGAAGGAGGTAGATGAGTTTAAAGGGGCAGGAGAAACCCTAAGAGAAGGGCTGAAGTTAGCTAAAGAGGAGGTTCAAAACTCTCACGCAAGAATGGAAGACTTGAAGAATTCCTCCCAAGATTTTTGGTCTGAATATAGGTAGTCTATGTCTCTAACAAAGACAATAGGGGACAAGCTCTTTTTAGTCATGTCAAACTTGTATTTTTTAAAGCTATCCAGAGGGATACAAGCTGATTTTAACGAGAGTTTCCCAGATGGCCAAGTCCTGGACTTCGCTGATGTTTTCCCAGTTAGAGCTGCCTCAACCAGGAATGGAGTTTATCTGGCTCAAGAACCTGGCCTGGAGATGTGGGTTCCTTTAGTGTTTTTGTTTTTTTTTAATTGCAAATACTAGGGCTTTTCAAGCCTTGAATTTGGCCATAAGGCTTATGCTTTATATTTTGGATTTTAAAATTTATGATACATCACTTGCATATGATACATTACTTATATCATTATTGTATTTATACACGCTAACAAGTTGTGTTAAACGCCTAAACGAGTCCAAAGCCCACTGTTAAAAAAACATAATTCTCCAATACTTAGAAAAATTCTTATAAAAATGTTAACATTTACAAGAAAAGTTTAAACAACCAACATCCAACAAGGGCTATATCAAAATAACCAGCACCTAAAAATCTAAGTTTGGCCATGATGGAGATGAATTCTCTATGTTAGGTAGTAATCTACATGTTGTTGAGACCCACGACGTTAGATAATTGGGGTGTTTGTGATAGTTGAGAGTATTATCTCTATGGAGGTAGTTGAGATTATTATCCTTAGAGAGATCGTTGAACAATCCCTTGAAGATTGCCCTTGGGGAGAACACATACCATCCCTTAAGACTTTGTAAGGGCTACTGCCCTTAGAGAGACCAAGTCCATACCTTGAAGAGGGATGCATATAGCACTGAGAAAACCATATCCATCCCTTAGAGAGTAGTGCATATAATATTAAGGAGACTGAATCCATCATTTAAAGAGTAATGCATATAGAACCGGGAAGACCACATCCATCCATTGAAGATTTCTTATAAGAAGAATGCATACCATCCCTTAGAACTTTGTAAGGGCTACTACCCTTAAGGAGACCAACTCTATCATTTGGAGAGTGGTGCATATATCATTCAGGAGACCACGTCTATCTTTTTAAGATTACTCATGGGGAGAACACATTCCAACCTCTAGGACTTTGTAGGGGCTACTGCCCCGAGGAAGGCCTCATACCAATCCCCTGAAGATTGCCCATGGGGAAAACACATACCGTCCTTTAGGACTTTGAAGGGTATGCACAATGATAAAGAAATGAAAATATACATTTCTATTCATTATGATATATTTTTAGATTGTCTGAATGCCAGTCGTGGGGGAGATCTTTCCTTCCATATCTTACATATGGTGAGTATTGACTTTGATAACTCTTATAACTTTGAAGGGACCATCCCATTTGGAGCTAATTTACCCCTACTCTCTTTATTGCCTGTAACCTTTAGTTTTCTGAGTACATGGTCTCCAAACTTGAATCTTCTATTCTTGACCCAGACATTGTGATATTAAGTAGTTTACCTTTACTCTCTCTATTGTCTATAGCTTCTAGTTTTATGAGTATTAGGTCTCCAAACTAGAATCTTCTATTCATGACCCTAGTGTTGTGATATTGTGTAGTTCTAAGCCTATAAACGTCATTCTTAACTGCAGCTGTCAAACATAATTTTTTTAGGAAATTGAGGTTAGTCCTAAGACCTTGTTCATTGCCTTCTAAGGTATAGTGAACTACTCGGTGGCTTGAACATCCAATTTCAGCTAGGATTATGGCTTCCGTCCCATATATGAGAAGAAATGATGTTTCACAAATTGATTTTTTTGAGTCGTTTTGTAGGCTCATAAAATTTCATTCAACAATTCTACCCACTCTAACTTGGCTTCCTTTATCATTTTTTAAGTTTAATAAACAAAAATTTATTAGTCAACTTAGTTTGACCATTTGTCCGAGAGTGTGATACTAAAGAGAAACAATGATCTATATGAAGCCTCTGCAATGTTCTCTCATTTTATGATTGTCAAGTTGCACTCCATTATCAAAGATCAAAATTTTAGGGAGCCTATAAAACAACATGTTATATTCTCCCAAAAGAAAAAAAAACACGTTGTTGATGGTTATCTCTGTTAGAGCTTCTACTATAACCCACTTGGTAAAGTAATCCACGATTACTAAGACAAACTATCTCTTGCCTGTAGTTTTAGGGAATAAATCTAGAATGTCCATTCCTCATTGCGAAAATAGCCAAGGGGAAGTTATAACTGTCATTTCTATAGATGGTTGTCGAGGAACTGAAACAAATCTCTAACTTTTGTCACACCTTTTTAATAGACTTATGACATCCTATAGTATGGCTGGTCAATAAAATCTTGCCTGTATTGCTTGAGCTGCAAGAGCCCTAAACACTATAAATAAACCATATATGCCTTCATTTATTTCTTGTAAAACATAGGAGCTCCCGTGTGGGGACAATCATTTAAGTAAAGAGGCTAAGGTAGATCCTGTATAAGACATTGTTAATTATGCAATATCCTGATGCTTGTCATGTCAGGCAAATGAATTCATTTATGTTTTAGGGTAAGCTCTCTTGTTTGCAAATAGTCTCTAATAAGTATCCTCCAATCATATATTATTTGGCTGACTACTAAGTCAAAATGTTTTGTATATTGGACTTGGCTGATTGCCAAGTCCAAGTTCTTTAAGTTTGACATATTTGTCAAATCTATTTTATTTAAGTTAATTTTTATTTAAAAAAATCATAACAAAAAATTTAACTCATTAATTATAAATGCTCGAACTTCAAAATAATTGTTGGTAAATGTAATGACTGGCAACTCGAATCATCTTTAGAAACCAGTTTTTTTTTTAACATTGTGATAGCGATTGCTTTTCAAAATGTTTTTTCTCTTGAAAATGCATCAAAATAATATATATTTTAAAAAATTATTTTTTACATTATCATATCAAAATGATTTAAAAATACTAAACAAAGTTAATTTGAAATAAAATTCAATTTTTTATAAAAACATTTTACAACTGCAAAAACAAACAAGACCTTAATCAATTATATAATCTTAATTTTTCCATATAGCATGATAATTAAAGATTTGTTTGATGTAATCTACTTTTTTTTAACTAAAAATAAAAATATAACACTAGATTATTTTGAAATTTTTTATTGAAACAAAAACTCAACACAATTGTTTTTTGGAATCCATTTCATTTGGTTTTGAAATATTTTTACAAATGGTTTTTGGGAGTCATTATTGCTGCTGCACATAAGTAATAATGATGCTTTAATTATTCTTTGACTTTAATGAAATAACAAATAATTTTATTTTTTTTAAATGCCAAAATTATTCTTAGGTAAAATTTTAAGTTTAGTAGTGATACGTTACTATCTTGATATTTGAGATCTAAGATGCGAAGTAGTGTAGATATTTTTTTATATTTTTTATTTTATTTCTTGTTTATAAGTACTAAAACTCACTCTAAAACGAACACAGAAACAAATTTAAATTTAAATTTTATCTTTATCTTTTTAACTAAATATATTATTGTCTTTTCTATAGTTATCTTTTTATATAGGAACACTAACCAAACCCAAAACTTCCTACATTATTGAAACATAACATCAAATCCCTTTAAAAAAAAAAAACAAATACAACCCTACATTTTATTGTGATCTTGTGTCTACAACTTCATTGAGCAATGAAAAGGAATTCAACTTGAAAGATAATGCCAAAGAATTTGATAATAATCTTGATTTTAATGATTATAGAAAAAACCTAAAAATCACATATATTTTCTACAAGAATCCAAAGTGTTTTCTTTTCTTTTCTTAAAAAACTTTTGGTATTCAGACCTTTTTTTATTCTTTTGGAATTGATCCTTTTGTGGCCAAATTGGTAGCAAAATGCTTTTGGTTTTTTTTTTTTTTAAAGAAAAGGCCAAATTGAAAGATAGAGGACCAAAATGGAAAAAAAGGAAAATGGTTGGTAATTTTAAAGTTGGCATAAAATGTTCACTTTGGTTCTCTTCCTTTTAAATTTCTAATTTTTTTTTATCTCTTTTGTTTTTTTTAAAAACTTCAATTTGGTTCAAAACTTTATTTTTCTTATTTTTTAGTCCCTGATTTGAGAAAAGAGAGAGAGTGAGATTTGTTGAATTATGGTTGAAGAGAGAAAGTCTTAGTTGACATAAATCTTGTCTATAAAAATAATCGATCTTGGTATTGACGGGTTCCATTCGATGAGGGGAGTTCTATTGAGACTTTTTTTTTTCATTTTTAAATTGCTTGAGAGGGTAGAATTGATATCGAGAAGTTTTTGGGTTTCAGGTTGATATTTTATTTTGGACTATCTTTTAGTTTGAAGTTATAAATGACTTTATTTAGGTTTTTAGAAAGTGTTTTTGAATTAAAAAAATGTATTTATAGGTGTAAAACACCCATGCCCTGAGTTTTCAATGACCCTCTATTATTGAAATCGCGGCATAAAAAATGAGGCGTACCCTGCAATGTTTTCTAAAAGACATGTCATCAGCCCCTAAAAAAATAATGAAGGCCTAGATGCGAGCCTAGACATGCAGATTCGCATGTCTAGTCGCATGTCTAGGCTTTTTATTTTTTATTTTTATTATTATTAAGGCCTGCATGTTTGGGCCTTTTTTTAGGTGCTATGTTTTTATTTTTTAATTTCATACCTCAATGTTGGTTTTTTTAAAACAAAATTGATTTTTTTTTCAATTTCATCCTTCAACATTTGGTTTATTTTTAATTGGTCTTCATGTTTTGTTTTCTTTTGCATTATATGGAGTTATTGTGGTCCCAAATAAATATCCCATCATTTTATTGGTGATTGATTTTACAAACATTTATTTTTGTTATTATTTTTTCTGGTTGTCCAAATCTCCTTTAGATTCCCAAGTCAATCGAGTCACATTAAGTTAACCTTTGCATGTTTTTGGTTTTTTTTACTAGAAAACATGTTCGTAGTATAACTCCAAGCACTTATCATTTTTTTTTGTTTTTTAAAAAATGATCTAGCCACAACTTACCGTGCTCTAAAGATCTAGTATAACTCCAACAACAAAACTAAACAACTAGAAATTAAGATAATGAAATTATTTGTCGATCTTAACTTTCAAACTATTTTGTTCTTAGCAAGGCTCTAGCGAGTTTGCATTGAACCCTGTTATCACAAGACTTTCATGTTTGGGTTCTAAAGAGCTCTCGCAAAATTTTTCTATACCCATTTAGAAGTGTTATCTTGAGTCGTTGGATTTTAAACCAATATTAAGAAGTTTGAGTATGTGTAATTGGGATTCAACCAATACCAGAAGCATATA
>Ga0325411_1001578_pt1 | contig 25461 bp, 10 predicted proteins | sample PopdelMetagenome_13_FD_206181 | JGI IMG/M metagenome (GOLD analysis project Ga0325411, IMG submission 206181) | Populus deltoides microbial communities from Bellville, Georgia, United States - Xylem-PdIQD-R4 | ecosystem: Host-associated > Plants > Phyllosphere > Stem > Wood/Secondary xylem... | reverse complement strand
CTTCCGCCTTGGAGCACCGCTTCATTGATGAGAATGCCACCACCTTGCAACTAGGACAGGAAGCGTAACCATTTGTCTATGCACTTAGCATGGAATGAGAGCTTATAATTAGGGAAACTCCTAGCCATTTCTTAACCCCAAGCATTCTTCAGTAAACAACACACTAAATTGAAGCATATTCATCTTAGCCTTCCGTTTGCTGGTAATTTGGGCCATAAAGAAATCAATGGACCAATCTACTATTCCTTGCCAATAATTAAGTGTCCAAAATCGACACTTCAAGAATTTCAAGATGGTATTGGTGTGGTGAATGAAGGTGTGTTGTCAAAAAAAAAACATCCTAATTGCTGTCAAGGACAAAAACATCATGCTGGATTCTAAACTCAATGCTTGTTTAGGAGATTTTGGTCTTACATGTGTTGAGAATGAGAAGATATCCTATGAAGAGATAGAGGGACTGCTTTTTTTTATATTTTTTTTGGTTTAGCAGAGGTAGTGTCCTCGTGGACGATGAGAAGATGCTCGTTAACAAACCCAGAAACCAGTCCTGCTAATGCAACAACAACAATTGGTGATGAATGGGAAAATGATTACTAGCAAGCCTTTATATGTTCACTTGCACCACGAAAGGAATATGAAAGAGTCATGCTAAAGGTTGATTTTCTCCAATAAAACTAGTTGTAGGCTCAACCTTGATTGAGATTAAGAAAAATATAATTTAAATTTGAGAATAAGTTTTTTTTAACAGATGAAGAATGATGTAGGAGATTTTGATCAAATGCATAATTTTACAATAACAAGTATAATTTTTTATTTAGTAATTAAATCAAGTACAAGTTAGATAAGCTAGCAAGATTTTCACAGAGATGATCAGAGAAATGAAGAAAAGCAAAGAATAGAGATGAAGAGAAGAAAAGCAGAGAATAGAGATGAATAGAAGCAGAGAGAAATTCTGCAGTGCAGAGGAAGAAGAAAAGGCTTCTGTATTCTTTTCTTATTCACTGTTTACTAACACTATTACATTTCTTTTATATCAATTATGATTAGAAGCTTGTTTACGTAATCTAACCAACAGTAACAGATTTTCTTAACTGTCTAACAATATTAACAACTTTCTAACCATTTTATTCTCTATTCTTTTGACATGTGGCAAAAGTAGACCTTTGATATCTTGACATTCCCCCTCAATCGCAGGCTTGGAGGAGCCAAGCATAAGATTGGAACAGTGACGCTGAAATAAAAGAATGGACAGACCTTTAGTTAGTATATCAGCAAACTGTTCTGTAGAAGAATATGTTGTTGAAGCCATAGAATCTGGAATCATGGACCCTGCGAGTATACTTGAGCAGATTGAGCTTCAAATTGCTAATGTTAAGGAGGAATCTTTTAGCAGGAAAGAAATACTTGAAAAGGTTGAGAAATGGTTGACTGCATGTGAAGAGGAGAGTTGGCTTAAGGAATATATCAGGGATGACAATTGATACAATGCTGGGAGAGGTGCTCATCTGACTCTCAAGCGTGCTAAGAAAGGTCGTAATTTGGTTAATAAAATGCCAGGTATGGTGGAGGCTTTAGCTTCCAAAACCATGACATGGAAAAGCTAGAGAGGCGTTGAATTCTTATATGATGGTATCCACCTTCTTTCTATACTTGAAGAGTACACCATATTACGCCAGGAGAAAGAGGAAGAAAGACGGGGGCAGCGGGATCAAAAGGAACATTTTTTAGAGTGTAAAAGATAGAAAAGAAGAGAATCAAAGATTGAGAAGAAAGAATCTTGCAGGAAGTTGAAGATTTGAAAAAGATTTTAGAAGCTATGTTCTTTATAGAATTAATTTTTTTGTAGCTATTCGAGGCTACTAGCCCCCTAAATTTATTTGGGATTTGTCATATTTTTCATGTTTAATAACTTTTTTTTTCAAGCATCATAATATAGTTGTAATATGAAGCTGTGATCATAAACAATAAATTTCAGAGTATTTTTTTTTTATTGTGAAAATTGTTTAGTGCTAGGGTTTCCAAACTCTTTTCGTGTAGCTCTTTCTGTCAACCTTTCAATCTTAGTTTGTTTTTGTTATTTCCATCTGCGGTAACAGTGAAGCTATGACTGTTGGATCAAGCCACATCTTAAGCGGCTTGCCGGAATGGATATTAGCGCTAGTTAACGCGAGGCTACTCATAACAACGTCACAACAGGTTTGACGATGCCTTAGGGCACATCTTGCATAAATGTGAAGAACTATAACAACAAAGGATAATGATATAATTGCAGTGCTGAACATAAACCTGCTATTTAAATCATAATTAGTACTTAAATGATTAAAAACTGGGCGCCATCGCCACCAGTGTAGGGCATGAAAGGCGGGCCGAAAGGACTCGGAGGAGGATCATGGCTAGCTAGCTTCAGTGCAACTCAAGGGAGTCGGGTTTCTTTGGAAATTTCCAAAACATACAGAAGATACTCCAGGATAATTTCAAGGGAATGGACTCTTGATTGTTGACTTCCAAGTTTTTTTCTTTGTTTTTTTTTTTTGGATTCGAGGAAACCTTACCTTCCAGAAAGCGTACTTTGTGGGTCCAGGAGAAAGTAAAACCCTGGCTGTCCCAAGCTCTTACAAGAGATGCACACCCTGACTCGAACTCGAGACCTGCTATGCAGATCTCAAACCCATTTTGCTTGCGTTTACTTTTTGAGCTATAATAAGATTTCTATTTTCTAGATTAATTTGTCTGAAAATTATGTCAAGATAATGATATTCAGAAAGGAGAAAAAGAGTCTTGAAGCGGGTAGTATAAGAGAAGAAAAAACACTCGAAAGAAAAGTAAAATCGATGAAGAAATACCTTTCGTGTACTAATATCGTTGCAGATTAATATAGTTCTAAAGTTAAAAAAAAAATAAAGCGCAAAAAAATATATTCAAGTATTGGTGACACATCTTCTAAAAGAAATATATTTTAGCCAGAGATAGAATGATATCTTGATTTAATACCGATATGGAAAAATATTTGATTTATTTGGGTTTACTTAGGTTGACTTGCAAAATTCATGGGGATAATTTAAAAAAAAAATTAAAAAGCTCAATCTTAAATTAATTTAATGTTGAAGGATAAAATCAGTAAAAAATAGCATTTGATTAAAAAATAAAATAAACTCGAGTCAACCAAACAAACTTGTGATGCAAGTTATGCACGTAATTAAATTCAATATTTTTTTATTTAATTATATAAAAATAAAACACATGATATTTTTTTTTGTTTGGAACAACATATTTTTTTAAAGTAAAAAAAATGGTGATAGGAACGTGGGGCTGAGATAATAAAAGTAAATTATTAATAACAAATGGTGAAATTATTTTTTTATGTTTGAGTTAAATAAAAAAAATACATTATCAATAATGAAGGGTGAAGTTAATTTTTTTTTAAATAAAATAAAATTAAAGGACAATAAAAACCATTAAACAAAAAAATAAACAAATAATAGTTTAAATATTGTAAGTTAACTCAATAAATTCGCTACCCAATTTGTTTTTTTATTTGTTTTTAAAAATAAATATAAAATAATATAAAAAAAACCCAACCGAGCTGGACATTAGTTAAAACAAAATAGAACAGTGGGCTTTCCAGTTCAGCCTCATGCATGGGTCTGTCTCATTATTTTTTTAATTTTTTAGGGGGTGGATAATTTTATTTTATTTTTTATAAAAAAACAGCAAATAATACGTCATGTATTTTTAAAGATTTTGGCGACTGAGGGTGGTACAAAAATGGCCAAAACACAGTTTTGAAACTTACAGTTAGAATCGAAAAACACAGTTTTGAAAGGGAGATTAACAGGTAAGAAGATCAGTTGGGCAGGCTTGACAATGGACAAAACCGAAAGGAAATGGCCCCAGTATTCGTGTCTTGATTAATTAACAAGCTGCGTGCCTAGCTAGCTAGCTAGCTCTTTCAATTATTTACACGTCCTCATTTCGACAATTCCTGAAGTGGTACAACTATTTAGAGTTGTGAATTGTGATTCTTTCACGTTGAGAACAGCAGGGCTACCTAGCTAGCTACATGTCCAAGCACTGGCGTGCTGTTATGGCTATCTTATTGTTATATGCTTTCACCTACATGAAGCATGCTAAATACAGGTGAAATACCAGACCTACCTTCTATACATAAGAGTCTGCCACACCATTTCTGTTCATTTCTGTGCCTTTTCAGTTGTTTTTTTTCCATAAATACAAAATCTTTTGATGCCATGCCAACACAGCGCCATATCATGGGTTGACTTGCAGTTCTATATGCAGACACATCTTTCTTCTTCTTTACCTAAATCCATATCTTTCTTAATTTGATTCTTCTTTATATTCAACTTATTTTCTAAGCATATCCAAACCAGTAGGGATAGACTAAATGGACCATTTCCCTTTGTTTTATTCTGCTTTTCATCCTCACTAAGTAAACAAAAGGAAAAAAATCCTATAGTCTAGCTTATGCAAAATCGATCGCAAACCAAAACACCAAAAAATAAAGCCTCGATTTCCCCTACTACTCATCCATACAGTTTCATTCGATGCTGGCTACTCAGATAGTATATAATGCTGGAAATAAGTGGATGGCTAAAGATTTGGGTTTAGATATGAAAGCTCTAGAGCAGAATTCTAGAGGCAAAGATAGGCAGGCATTGATGAGAGATGAGAGGAAATGAATTATTGGAACATGCAGTTGGTCTGAAAACTCCGTACATTATGGTCACATATCCAAATTCAACCCTATGCAGTTTGAAAAGTTTGCATGACCTTTAGTTATTGGAAGAAATCTGGCCAAAGAAGAAAGAATCAGGAGATCTAGTCTATGATCAAGTCCTATTCAACAAGACTTCTAAACAGGAAGATATACCATGATATGACCTGACGAGATATTACCTAACCTTGTATATTATGGGGAAACAAATTGAAAAAAGGAAAAAAACACAGCTTTAATTCAAGAAGTGAAATGTCTTCCCTCCTTTGAGAGAAGATAAAATACGGCAACTACTAGTTATGAAGTGTGGCATTCCATGCATTGTGCTTGGGAGCAGAAAATGCGTAGACAATCAATTTCCTAAAAGGGAAAAGAGGAAGGACACATGAGAATTATAGTGACCATGAGCTTCTCTCTAGTGTTGTGTTTGTCTAACAAAGAAGATCACAATATTGTGGGTTTGCAGCAATAGCAAAAAACAGCAAAAATGGTAAATAATCCAAAATATTCAAGTCTAGCAGCAAATTAAGATTAGGTAACAGTCCAACATAGTATTATAGAGTTGAGCCGAAAGAGCTCACTTAATAAACAAATAAGAGCAATATAAAATTCTTGGAGAATCCATTTAAACATTTTTGGGGAAAAAAATGTTGAATCCAACCAGATGTTTTCTTCTCATAGGCCAAAGTATTCAACTGAAATCGCTTGAATTTCTGCTCCTTTCCTTAATTTTCATCAGTTCGATAATCAATCACCCTGGTTGATTCCGTTGTATACTAAAATTAAAGAAAAATAAGTAATTAGAGAAGAGTTATTGAGGAGATTTTCGAAAATTTCAATGGAAGGAAACTCATTTTCTTCAGTCATTAAAGTTGAAGTACCTTGCACATGAACAAGATGTTCAGCTCTATAATCAATTCTGAGAATTTGGAGAAGAGGGTGGCCTGTCTGAGACAACATTATGCTCATTCTCACCATGAATTCGTGCTGGAATGCTAAAACCGGCCAATCCCTCAGACGCAAACCTGCTGCCAAAAATCAAAGACTGATGAAGTTCCTGTGTTCTATGATGGTCTGTGGATGCCATATGAAGATCATTCCATGCGCGAATGGAAATCGGAAAACTGGACTGAAGGGTTCCCCTCTGAGAGAATGCTGAGCCTTGGGCTAACATTGCTTGGTGTGGTGTCAATGGTGGGGGGTTAAATGTAAATCCCCCAGAAACTCTATTGTCTGCATTTGTGTCGTTGCCCCAAGCCATCATTCTCTGAAAATTAGTATCAAACCCTACTGGAGCTGACCCTTCAAAAAGAGTCTGATCAGTAGAAGGTGCATGGGTTGTGTCTGCCTGTGACTGCTCATGAAGTAGAACTTGGTCTTGGAAAGAGTGGAGGGATAGGCCAAGATCTTCAGTGTGGTTTGCGGTTCTTGAAATTACAGTAGGATAGCTTTGGAAGTTCATTGATGAGTTTGTGGAGCTTGTTGGGAAGAAAGATCTCATGGTATCAGGAATGGTATCAGGGTCTATAGTTGGTGCAAGGAAAGATGAACCATTGCTTGGATTGTGATCAGTCAATTGCCCGTGGAGCTGAAAACTATAGCTAGATGATTCTGGTTCCTCTGCAATTGCCATTTCACTAGATCCAGCGTTCTGGTTTTCCTCCAAGTTCGCATTAATATTATTAGCTGGTGGTTGCCACGGTGGCAGCTCAGCAAGCCTGTCAATTGAATTCTTTGCTTTCTTGATAAGCCAATCAACAGCTTTGCTGGGTCGATCATAGCCTAGCCGGTCTTGAACATCATAGAATTGTATTGCAGTGTGTGCAGATAATCGAACCCTGCGGTCCCTAGGACCTTTGGCTGTGTAAACCTTGCTGTGCCGATCTTTACGCCCTGTGGACCTAACAATGTGGCCACCTTGGACCTGAATAATTTCTCCTCCGTCGTTCTTCATTTCTGGTCTTTGTCTATATTTTGCATATTCAATGGTTTGGCGTAATGATTGCGTTTTAGGTACTGCTTCTGTTTGGTTTGAATTTATGTCTTCCCCATAGTGTTGTTGGTTTTGGAGAAGTTGAGGGCGTTTGGAAAGGCTGTGTATGCCTAAGCTATGCTCTTCTGTTTCTTCTGGTCTTGGTTGTATGATTTGGTGGATAGGATTCTGTGGATGCTGCTGATTTCTCTGGAAATCCAGATTCTTAATCTTTAGATTTTGCTCTCCTAAAAGTTTTTGATTTCTCAAAGGTTTTATAGTACACTAAATTATAAACTCCTTGCTTTGCTCCCTTTTAATCTCGATTCTTCTACTGTTGTCGCTTCCTGCTGCCACAAAACATAAAGCTGATACTCCTCCTGCTATTGCTGCTGATCCCAAAAACTCCTGCCATTGCACTCCTCAGATTCCACACCCCAAGAACACCACTATGTCCAAAATCCACACAACACAAGAAAAACCAGCCTACCCAAAAAACTTGATTTCAAGTTTTTATAGTAAATTTATTACCAACTCATCTATCTTTATCTCTACAGAGAGTAAGATGTCAGAGGAAAAATAGACTAGAATGGGATGAGTTTCTCTATGCAAGCTCAAAAATTTGCGAGCAAAACAAAACAAGATTGAACTAGAATTTGGACCAATACTCCCTATGAAAGAAGAAAATTGAAATATAAAGATTTAAACAAACTGAAAACTTCGGAGAAATGAGAGAGATAGAACGAGCTTTGCTCTTTACTACAAGAGTTTGAAGATGGAGGAGGAAGGTAAAGGGAAAAGTTAGGCAGCAGTAATAGGAGAGCAAAATCCTAACTTGGCCTATGGGAGCTATTTTGATGCTTCTGAAAAGGGTGGCAGAGTCTGGTCAGAAAGGAGATTAAAGATATTTTGTCATCACAGCCCCACAAAACACTAATGTAACAGCAACATCTTAAGTTGAAAAAATAAAAAAAAATCTATCCGTCCATCTATCTTTCTAGTTACCCCACTCTCTCTCTCTCTCTCTCTCTCTCTCTCTCTCTCTGCTAGTTGCTGCTTTTTCTCAATGGCTTGTTTATCAGAATTGTTGTGTTATAATTAGAGCCATGAATTATAAAGAGATGACTCAATTTGCCACCACTCTTACACACTGCTTTACAAGCTTTGATAATGATATCTAACTGCTTTTTCTGGTTTCTCTTCTATTGTATACTTTATATTTCCACTATTAATAAGTGTGGGTTCACCAAGACAGCCTTTGATTGCTGTTCCTAACAAGAAACACAGATGTGCTTGGCTATGAAGATTTTATTTCTAATAATTTTAAAAAAATTAGATAGCGAGGACGGCGAGGATAGAAAAAGAACCATGTTTATTCTTATTTCATATATATTTTTTTAATTAAAACATTTTTTTTAAAAATTAATCTTTATTCTTACATTCAGATTTTAACCTTGATTTTAATATTTAACTTAATTTTCACTAAAAAGATAGAAGCAGAAATCATAAAAAAATAAATATGGTACATTTTAACTTTATGTTCGTGCAAATATCTTGTTTAACATATGATTGATTTAATTAATTATTTTATTATTAAATATATTTAGAGAGATGATATAATGACTAATTAAATCATAATTTAATTTTATAATTTTCTTAGCAATTAATCATCTTTTTAATGATGATAGAGCAGTCCCTTTAATTTTAATATGATTTTGATGAGAAAAAAATTGTCATTTTAAATTAGTTAAAAAAATAAAAATAAAAATAAAATTAAAATTAACTATCATTTGAGGCCAAAATAACTAGCATTATTTATTATTTCAAACAATATATTTTTTTGTTATTTGTTATGTTTTTCTTCTCATTAACAAAAAAAAAAAACATATAGATATTACTCTTTTTGTACACTATCTTCATCTTTTTTCTTTTAAAATAGTAATCAAATATATATATATATATATATATATATATATATATATATATATATATATAAAGAATACAAAACATCCCTCCCACAAAATACACTCTCTTTCCATCCTTTTCTACTCTTTGTACTCTCTCAAGAATAATCATACTTCCCATTTCCTAACATTTAGAGAGAAAAAAGAAAAGGTAAGTGCAGGAAAGAGCTGAAGATAGGGCAGTATAATAATAGAACTAGCCTCCTTCTCTAATTAATGTACTGAATTCTTCTACAATTAAGGATGTAAAAGTATGTAAAGTGTAAACATTTTTCTGACTGTTTCACAAATTGTAGGTGGGGTGCCTAGTTTATGAACTTAAACAGTTGCATAAATATGAAGGCTCAGGCTTTTACGAGTGGTTTAAATGCAAGGGATCGAGTGAGGCTAAGTTCAGAATTAGTGCAGGTAGATTGTGAGGCTCTACTGTCTAAAAGTTTTTTTTTTTATTACAAGTATTAATGATATCTTAAATAAAAGGTGCATCTTGTCCAAAGGAATCAGTTGATGATCTGTGTGTTCGGCTGCATCATAAAAATCGATCATATAGGTATCATCATTCTACAGCACAGTTATCCTTCTTTTTCCTTTCCTTTTTTTCCCCTTTCCCGAATGTTAAAAAAGAGTTGCTGTTTACAATTGTCTTCCCAACTTGGCAAGTGTTAGAATAACTTGTAGAATCAAAAAAAGAAGGGAAGAAGAAGAAGAAGAGGAGGAGGAGGAGGAGGAGGAGGAGAATTCAGTCAATAGCTTCTAGTACGGAGCACTGGATGATTGTCAATCATATAGATAAATAATGAGATCTATTGCACCAACAAATTAAAATTGTTTCCATAAGCATGATTGATAATAATAATTTCTTCCACTAGAAACATAATAACAATTACTACCAGCAGAAATAGCTGATGGGCTATAGCTTAATTGATATTCTATTTTTATATAAAATTTCCGGAGTTCCAATCTATTCTTTGTACAAAAAACTAATACTAGTACAAATTAATTACGATATATTAATAGACTTGATATTTCACTTTAACAATAAATAATGAATTGTCAATGTCTTTTTCACTTTACTTTTTAAAATTTTTAGGATTTTTTTTTAATTTCATCCTTTAATATTGAATTTATTAAGTATTGAACTTCATAATTTATCTTGATTTACTTTTTATAGAGTTATTTTGCTCTCATAATCTGGGTCGCGAGTTTTGCAAGTTAGCCGTGTTGACTTATATCATTTTTTTGTTATTTTTAATTAATTTTTTCTCAACTTCTTTCTTCAACATTGAGTTGATTGAGAATTAAGTTGAATAATTTTTTGTTTGTTTTATATAGAGTTATTAAGATCTCATGACCTGAGTAGCGGATTTGGCAGGTTAACCTGAATTGATTCGAGTCAATCTAATATGATATCTTTTTAATATTTAAAAAGATGTCTTGATTTTTTTCTGAGTTAAACTATATTTTTATTGGTCATTCGGGTTGTCGACCAGATCACATCAATTCAATTTTTATATATAATAAAAAATATTTTCTACTAAAATCCACATTAAAAATACTTTAATATTTTTTTAATAAAAAAAACTTGATGGAGGTACCTGCAGCATAACACTGAAAATGATATAGAATGAAAAATATATAAAAATTAAAGCATGTGATAGTGTTATCAATTGATTTGCACTATTTTTCATGACCAAATCCACTCAAACTCATAACTATTCTCCAACTCCTCGTGCTTGATCATTCGATTACTCAGTCATGGCACCGTATTAAAATATTGCAAATGATGCTAGCAACTACTTTATTAAACCCAAATACCCTTTAATTAACAACTATCCAAACCATGATGGAGCTAGGTTCGTAATTTTTATATGTGTATACGAGCCTACATAAATTATTGTTTTTTTTTTTTTAGAACGAATATATATATATATTATTGCATCTGCAGTACCTATAATAATTGGTGCACGAGGGCGATCAGAAATAGCCTGCAACTTTCATCTGCCTCTTGAACAAACAGCAAGGGGCGCAACCCTCCAGTCTTGATTACACTAATATAGCAAAAGTGATGCAAAAGCCTTGGAGAGCTATTGACATAACTAAAATGCTCACATACATTTCCTTGTCACAAGAAAGCGCTTTCACAACACATAAAATGGCTACAGTCATTTTCTTCAATTATTTGAATGATAATCAGCCGCCCCTGGCACCGCATTATGGCACCTGGAAATTTCTTCAATTTTCTTCAATTTTTTTTTTTAATGGGTGTTAGGTATTTTCTTATCACAACACCAGAAATTTATTAATATGCCTTTGATCGATCATTCCTTTGAGAAACAGAAAAATACAACCCCCAAGTCATTCCCACTTCTGCTATTTTCTGCAATAAATACATTTTACATTAACCAAATTGTTCATAATTTAGTCATGATCATCGATCTGCTCTTGTGGTCTTGTTAGACTGATGTTGACTGCTAGGGTCGTTTTGTTTTATTTTTAATCTTTCATTTAGATTCAAGCACCATTAAAAAACAAAAAGAATTCCGAGGATCTAAGTAATATGTTGCTATAAATTAATAAATACAATGAAAACAATAATAAATATATATTGCTTTCATTCTTATATGAAAAGGTGAGAACCCGTGCGCACTGGAAGTCTTCTTTCCAAAAGGGTTTCATGTGATAATAATAACCTAAAATCTTACCCATAAAGTGCAAGAATGTAAAAAGAATTGGTGCAAAAGGTTGCACATGGTATTAGGAATCGTGAAAGCAAAAGCGAATTATCAGAGAGTGTGATATGAAATGGTGTGTGTGTGTGTGTGTTTGTGTGTTAACCTAATTGACATTGATATGATATATTATGAGCTTTAACCACTCGTGACCTTACAATGATGCTTCTGTCACATGCCACTCATGGCTGGAAGGTACACGATGCCATTTTTTCTCTCATTTCATTGTAATTTAACCAAATTTATGAAGGCACGATTCCTCAGCACAGCGAAAATCAAAAGAAAGTAAAGAAAAAATTGGGTTAATTTAATTGGAACATTCTCAACATTTTTTCCCAAAAAAATTAGCAATTTAATTCCTCACAAACATCTAAAATATTAAAGCTAATTATTCTTTCGTCCCTGGTTTTGAATACTATCGTAATAAATTGACTTTTCATGTTTTGGAAACATATACTTTAGTCTCATGTTTGATGTTATGCTCCTCTGCCCTTTCTTATCTCTTGGCTGTTTTTGCCTTTACTTCATTTGTAGTTGGCTTTTACCTTATGGTACATTAAAAAATAAAATAAAATAAAAAAGAACAATCAGGTCGTTTGGGCCAAGCCGGAACGACCTCAGCTATACCAACTCACCTACACAAAGTCTAAACGGGTTATCAGTCATTTTCCCCCTCAATCCAATACTAACATTTAGGCATGCACCTCAATATATTTTTTAATTCTAAGAAGTCAGAATAGTACCACGCACCATGCATCGGCACACTCCAAATTCTCTACATAGAGCAGGACACCTCCTTTCATGTTAAAGGTTATTTCCAGTCTATGTGTTACCTTAAATGATACCTACCAGCCACTCACTTCTTCATGGATGACACGACAAGGAACCACAACCATTGAAAAATACCATATCTTTCAACATTAATGGTGTATCAAGGCATAACAATTAAAAACTCAATTTTCAAGTATTTTCCATCATCATATATCTTTACGAGGTAAGCTAATGTGAATAAGATTTATAAATATTATTTTTAAAAATAAGAGATAGGAGGATTCAAGAACAATAAGTTCATTCACAACAAACATTGCTCATCTCCTTATCTTTGATAAAATCTTTACAATAATATCTTCATGTTTTCATTAAAATCTCCATATATCTATGAGAATTTTCACATCTCTATGCAACCTCCCTACACAAAACTTTAACATTGCTTTCTTAATGTAATGCTTTGACATGATATTCTCTATCCCAAAAGCAATAAGCAAAATAATTGAACTCTCATCTCTCTTGTAATCATGTCAATAAAAGCTATGAAAAAATAACATGACATGTAAAAGACAATAAATATGTTTTTTTTTCCTTTTAAATTTACTAATTAAGTATTTCAAACATGAATGTCTAAAAGACTAGAGGAAAATAATGGTGCATTAAATTTTTATCAATTTTGAAAACCTAGCTATTGCATTCCACTCAAATACTAAGAGGAGTTTACTTTTACTACCTTTTTTATTTTTTAGAATTTCAATTATAACATTTCATAAGTTGGCTGAATTTATCACTAGCTAAGGCTATGCACACATTTTTACATAACATCGTGTAGTTTAGTTTCGGTTAATCTATAAATTTTATGTTAAAATTCATAAAAAAAGGTTTAAGAATTTATAAAAATGATGGTAGATGGTTGATTTCGTAAAAAGAGATGGTGGATTTAGTTTAGGTTTAAGTATGAGTTTGATATTGATTCATGTATGGTGTTTTTCAATTAAAAATGTATTAAAATGATGTTTTTTTATTTGTTTTTATTTTTGACATCAACACATCAAAATCATCCAAAAACATCTAAAGATCATCAATTTAATATTTTTTCAAGCGCAAAGCAATTTAAAAAAAAAACACTTTTATAAGCATGTTATACCATGAAAATAAACACTCACTTGGTAGTGAAAAGAAAGAGAGAGATATATATGTATAGAGTAAAATGAAGAAGATATAGGGGGCATTCTTTATTTAGATGGTTATTTTATATGAGGATATTTTAATATTTTTAATTTTTCAATGATTTGAATAATACTTCTCCTTTAATTATCTATAATTTATGAAAAGTGAGGGTGCAAAGTATTATAATTTAATTTACCCTTGTTTCAACCATATGGTATAGTTATATTGATTTGCATCCTTCATCCAAACTATGGGAGGTTTTGGTAATTTGCTCATAGTTCAACCATTCAGTATAGTTAAATTGATCTACATCCTTCATCTAAATGAGGCTTGAGTTCAAAAATATGCCTGAATTATCTTGAGAAAATTGTCTTTAAACTCTTTTATCAATTAGTTTCACTAATAAAAATATGGCTATTAGCATAAGATTTTAGTAATAGAATAGCTAAATTGTTGATTAAATAATGGATTAACAACGAAACATGTATATATGATTTTCTTAATACTAACAATAGATTTAACAACGAAAAATCCGTGCGAAACAATACTTTATCATAAAAAACTATGTAAAGGATTTGTGATGGATTTTTCATTGTTGAATTGAAAACATAAATACGAAACAGAAAATCCATTGCCGATACCAATTAAAAAATAAATATTTTTGGCTAACATTTGAAAGTTGAAAATTTTCACTTTTCACTCCTAAGTAAACCACGATCCCACTCACCTCATTTTACCAATCACATTGGTCACCATTTAATCCAACAACCACTACTCCACCCCCCCTCTTTCTAAAACAAAAGAAATAATAAAAAACAAGGCATAGATCTTCTTTTCTTTGAATTAAAATTCCTCTCTTTTTATTTGCTATTGATTTTCATTTTCTTTGAACATTAGAAGCGAAAATGCATGAGATCCTTCACTTTTTCTCTCTGAGTTGATTAATGTTATTATTGTAAGAAATAGAAGGTTAAGATTGATTCGTGTTGCTATTTGTTCTTATTTCTTGTTTGCTTGTATTTTTTTTTTGTCTGTGCAATTTTATTTTAGCATGCATTTTGTTTTACATACTGCTCATGCATAAGTACATTGGGTATGAATTAATGCCTTCTGCATTTTAATTTTGAGACTAAAGCCAATTCTAGGTTAAGTGAAGAGTAGCAGTTCATATTCGTGAAACATTCAACTATGAGCTGAGTGTTTACTTGGTAATGGTGGTCATATTGTGTCCTAATAATTCCTTATAAACCCCTACACTGCCTTCATGAAAGGTGGTCATTAGATGAATCATAGACCATTTTGAGACCAGGTAGTTAGCCTACCCCTCATGTAGTAGCTTAGAACCTGCCCTTAGGATATGGACTGCCTAATAATTTATTTTGCATCAAGGCAGACCTGATCAATAATCTTGAACTTCCTAGGATTTTCTGAGCTAAGACCATGATTTTTTTTAATACAAGTAAGAATATGAGTTAATGCAACTAGTTGTGAGGAATTGCCTAAGGACCAAGACCGAGAAGTTACTGCACATAAGAACTATTTTGTCTTTTTAAAAAAAGAGGCTTTGACATACGTTTTTGTTTTATTCTCTCCAATGTGTACGAGATTTAACCAAGATGAAGACCTGGGAAAGATCTTTTCTCAGACTATGGATTGTTGCCTGTATTCAACAAAGAAGTTATGGATTAACCCTTTGAACAAGTTAATCTATATTCTATGTACATGTACATACACTTGCAGTAATAAGCATACATGTATTCATGATTTAAGGTTTAAATGTCATATGTGCATATCCAGGTTTAAATATAAGTCCTCGCAAAGTCCAAATTTATAGAGTTTACCCAACTTCGACAAGGAAACATGAAATATGAAGAACACACTCACCAAGATGCCTATTTCTTCAAGGAGTTGGACTCCTTGAAGGTTAACATAACTCGCATTGCAAGCTTTCTTAAGCAGACACTCAAACACCTCTATGGTGAAGCTCCGTCCAATTGGCTTGTGACTTTTACAACAATTCAGCCTGAAGAAAGAAAGAATGGACAGAGTTAGAAAACTCAATGTAATACAAAATTTGTGCAATCAACAATACCTGTATCGACCCCAGCAGTTGTGGATGCATTCTCAAATGAATCCTACAAGATAAAATCCTTTGAAAACATTGGTTATGATAATATAGCAACGTTAGATGCTAGGATAAGGGCTATCGAAGGAGTGGGCTTGTATGATCATGTCTAAGCTATCAAGATGTGTCTAGTCCTAAATGCGATTGTACTAAAAAAGTTTCATGTACCCAAGTTTATTAAGTATACCAGAACTCAGTGTCTTGTCACTTACCTTAAATGTTATTACAATAAAATGGTAGAAATAATGCACGATGAAAAATTATTAATGCATTTTTTTCAGGGTAGTTTGGGTGAGGCAACATTAGGCTGATATATGAGGCTGGACAATATGAAAATTTAAAAGTGGAAATCTGGTAGATGCTTTCATTAAAAAATATAAGTACATCATGGATATCGCTTCAGACATATTTAACATGCAAAATATGGAAATAGATGATAAGGAATTTATTCTAGAATACGTCTAGAGATGGTTTGGGGTTGTTACTCAAGTGGATCCTCCACTGATAGAAAACAAAATGGTCAACTTGTTTACTAACACTTTTAAGATGCCCTGCTTTGAATTCCTTATTGGAAGTACAACCCTAAGGTGCGTTATGCAAAATGCTAAAAGGTAATCCTCACCTTTTTAAAACTCACAAAACTGACTTTTATGTCTGACTCCATGACTCTATTCAAAACATTTTAGCTATATCGATTTTGAAAACCCTTTTGGTTTCAGAAATAATTTGATGTTTTCTTAAAACAATGTAGAATATGAATCATTCAAGCAATTCTCATTCCGAGGTGACTAAACAATTTTGAACCAAGATGCAAAAAATGAAAAATGTACAGAAAGCTCGTATCTCATATCTCTTGGTCTATATTTTAGTTGTATGCATAATCACATGTAGTTTGTTTTGCTAGTCATTGATTCACAAAAATATAAGTCTTTATGAAAAAACAATCACACTAAATAAGGACAAAATCTATTTGATCTATCCACTTGTGCTTGAAATGATGAAAAACCATCTTTGTTATCCCTTTATATTCTAAAATATATCCTTTGTGATCCCCATTTGATCCTGAAAAAGTTTTTTTTTATAAAAACCCTGATTAGGATCACACCCCACACTAAGATATAATGAGGATATCCCATTAAAGCAAGCAAAAAAGGCAAATCAAGTAACTATAAAAGAACAGAAGATTGAAAGATATAATGACAATGATCTTAAGTTTTTAGAATCTTAAAACACTCTTTGAGCCTATAAATCTATTTCTTTCATAACCAAGAGCCATAACCTCATTATGTGCTTGTAAAAGTCATTTTTAATCAAGCAAGCAAACAAACTGAACCCATAAATGACATTCTCAAAATGCAAAGAACTTTTTCAAAAGAATCATGACATTGCAAACAAAACTACTCGTCATTATTCATAACAAAACTTCGAGTTTTTATTCAAGTATTTTGCTTTAAAACCTACAAAATAGAAGATCACCTAATTATGTACCTTCACTAGACCAAATCATCTTTTTCCTAAAGAGAGATTAAAGTCCCTGATAATTGTAAGAAATTAAAAAGATAAATTGTTTTAAGCTTAAATCATGTAAAATTCTATTTTTAAAATGCAAAAATTCATTTAAGCTATAGATAACCCAACTTTGAGTTAACATCTTTTCTCAACCTATACCCTGTCAATTCTCAACCAAAAATGCACAGAAGATGCATCTTAGTATTAAGTGACATGTCTTGGGATTACGATTAATGAAAACACTTTTAAAATTATATTTCATGATTTCATGGCAATAATTGGACTTGAATGAGCATAATCTTTGAGATTTACAAGTTAATCCTAAAACAAGAAAGTGATTTCAAGACAAAAGTGGTCATTGACTGCATTTACAAGATTCTTGACAAGAAATGACAAGTTGAGTAACTAGGGGTAAGGCATTGGGCCTTTAGAGGGATACTAGACAATATATAGATTAGTTGGGGGGTAAAGAAGCCCATAATCAAATTATGATCCATTAAAACTATGAACAACATTTGACGATGATAAATGCCTCTTGATGACGAGTAAAAGAATGAGCACAACTAGATCGGCTAAGGATAATGTTGCTTAATAACAGTCTATGGTTTGATGAACTCTATCAGTGGTTGGGAGTAATGCTATACTTGAAGGCATCTGTATGTCTACAAATCCAATTTACCCTTTGAAAGATGGATATAATACCTGAAAAATATTATCACATGAATGCAGTAGTTGAGGAAAATTTATAATAATCATTGATAACAAATGATTTGATGAACTCCTTTAGAAAGTGAGAGTAATAGAGTGCCATTTCTTTATTGAAATGAGCGGTCAATGGTGAAAAAATATCATAAACTGGGGTGCATCATCTGACTAGAGGGCAATATCATAATTAATATTGTGTCACCTCTCAAGGAATGGTCAAACATATTGATCACATGGGTAAAACCCAAGCAGGCTAATGCAAAAAAGAGGAAATCAAACTCATTGATCATATGGGCAAAACCAGAGCGGACTTATATGATGAAAAGACAATCAAACACATTAGAAAAACCTTAGTGGGCTGAAGATTTAAACTAAGCAACCATAGGGCCAGATCAATAGCAATAAACCTTTCTACCAATCAAATGATGATTTGTAAGAAAGATGAGGCCTATATTTCCAACCAGATAAAGATACATGTATGTTATTTAAGCCCAAATCATTGCATAATATTTTTGTAGGAATTGTATAAGAAATAATCCTCAATGAAGTCTAACAAGACTCTAAAAAATAAGAACCTAACAAGGTTCTAAGCTGAGTAAGATTCGATTTGGTTTTTAAAACCCAACAAAGGTTCAACAAAGAAGGAATCCAATAAAATTCCAAAGCCTAGCAAGGTTCAAGATAATCCTAAACCCATCAAGGTTTAGTAAGAAAGAGTTAAGCAAAACTCCAACAAAAAAACCCAGTAAGGCTTCGTTTGATTAAAACCCAACAAGGTCTTAACAAAGAAAGAGTCTAGCAAAACTATAATAAAAAAGAACCTAACAAGGTACTAAGCCTAGCAAGGCTTTCAATGATTAAAGACCCAACAAGGTTTCAACAAAAGAAGAGTCCAACAAGACTCTAGAAAAGAGGACCTAGTAAGGCTCCTAATGGATAACAAGAAAAAGAAATTAGAAAATGGTCCATATTAGGAAAGGAATCTCAAATTTAGCCTTGCAATCAGGAAACACCAGAAAATCCAACCCCACTATTAAAAAGTCCAACCCTGCCATGAAGAAGGATAAGTGTTAGCCCTGCAATTAGAAAACATTAAGAAATCTAACCCTATTATTAGGAAAGGAATTTTCAACTATGTTCTCATGAAATCAACCCTACAATTAAAAAGTCTCACTTTACAAAAAATTTTATACTGAACCATGTCGTAAACCATTGGATAAAAAAATATATTTAAAGTGGTAAATGTGGTGAGAGGAATTATGTTCGGTCAAAATGAAAAAGATTTTGGTTGGAATCATCATGTAAACCATTAGATAAAAAAATGTTGAAGTTAATAAATATTAAGAATGTAATTGATGAGTGGAAGGGTTCATTTGAACAAATTAATTGAATTAATTAGAAGTTTAATTGATAAAGAATGAAATTGAAAGCAATAATAAAGACCTAAGAAGTTTAGTAAATAAAAGGAATTTATGGGGCAAATTTATAAATAAGAGAAATATTAGGGCCAATGTATAAATAAAAGAAATGGTGGGGGCAATGTAAAAATAAGAGAAAATATAAAAGGTTAATATGGGAATTTCATAAACATGAGGGACTAATGTGAAAATAAAGAAAGTGAGAGGGGGCAAGGTGTAAGCAAGGGAACTTATAGCTATAAATAGAGAAGAAATCTCTAAAAAATTCCAAAAATATTGGTTGGCCAAGGAAAGAAAGAAACAGGAGAGAAAAACATTGAGAGGAAAACCTTGCAAATTCATCATCCAAACTTAAAGAAAAGCTAGATTAAGCAATCTAAGAGTGCAAGGAGGGGGGTTTAAGAAAAAAAACTTGAGAGATCCCAAAGATTGGATAGAGAGAGGAGGCGGTTTGAGAAAAAAAATAAAGGGATGAAAAAAGTGTGTTTCAAGTTTTACTTTATCTTTTTTTTTAATAAGAGTAATAAATTCTCTTAATAGTTAGTTTAATTTGTTTTTATATTTTTCTTGAATAGTTAAGTTGTTAAATAATGTTTTGGTAGAGGTTTATGGGTAATGAAATTTGAATTGTGTTTGAATTGTAAGATGTTGATATTTGATATAGATGATGGATGGAAAATAAGTTAGTAAAGAGAAATTCAATTTTTAAAGAGTGGTTTTGATGAGTTTAGATTATGTTAAATGATAATATGTGAAGGTGTTATATGTTAATGAGTGATGAAAATGATGGAAAAAGACATGGGAAACAAAAAGATACTTGTTAAACTTAGGAAAAAAAAACTAGAAAATTTGTATTTTAGTTTTTACACTAAGATTTGGACCTTAAGATGATAGAATGTGAGATAATTTCATCATCAAAGTATTAGACACGGGTGTTACCTTTCAAATGCAACTGACTTTGCTTAAATTGGAGTTACAAAAACACTAGATATGAAATAAAAACCAACAAAGGGTCTAAATCAAAATCAGCAGGACAAGTTTTTGTGCTACTGAAAATTTTGAATTTCAGTATGTTGGTGGCAAAACTAGGTTTAGTTGTACGTATAAAAGTTGTAAACCGGTGTTTTAACTTTACAAAAATAAAAATCCTGTATAAAATTGAGTTCTAGAACTTCGTATATGACTAAAATACCGAACAATGTTCAGAGACACTCATATTGAATCATCTGAAAGTAATAAATTGTTACTTCTTGTTTAGATTTGTGTTTGACTGAAAATGTTGAATTATTGAGGAAATGGAATGTGAAATGTGTATATATATGGTCTAAGCTTGAACTTAATCTAGTATACTTATTGATACAAGTGAAGCTGTAGGCACCAAACAACAGCAATGGATGACTATCAGAGCATATATTTCAGGTAGGTGCTTGACACCTTAGAATGGGTGATTGGTTGAACCATTTTTTCGGTTTGAGACTGGTGCCCTGTGAATGGGCTATTGGTTGGACGAACTTCTAGTTGATACATTTGGTGTCGCTTTTGTCTATTCACTTAGGTTAATAAAGTAATAGAGAAATCCCTTTTTTGAATGTATTTATCATAAATTTATGTAATAGTTTATTTTGTTGAACTTTTATGTAATAGATTCTTTATTACTTAAATTATATAGTGTGAACCTATTGATATAAGTAATTCATGATTTGTTTTCCTAAAACAATAATAAAGAAAAAACTCATAGAGCTTAAACTTTTATACTAACTTATTGATAATATGTATATAGTAACAACAAATTTACCTACCAAGTACACGTAATATCTTCCAGCATATAATACTTTTTTTAACTATCACTCTCTAATGATTCAAAACTCTCCACGCTAGAAACTTTATGTATTAAAATTGACAATTGTTCTTCCCTATCCGAGCCAAATATTAACAGAACCTAAAACCTCTTGAAAAACACCAACATCGTAGCTCCAAACATGTAAACACTACTCACTGGAATAGTGTAATGATATTTTTGTTTCTCCACCCAAATAACTTTACATTGGCTTTCAAGAGTATTTAAATCTTTTCACATGATCTATTTGTCATTTTCAAATTTATCAGAAACAAATAAGTATTTTTCTAGGTTGATTATATAGTGAAAGGACCAGAATACACTTAGAAGTAAAAAAATCAAACCTAATGTCAATGGGTATTTTTATATTTTCACAATAGTTTTTTTGTTATTACAATTTAAGCCAAGGGACAATTTGGTATTTGATCAAATATAAAAACTAATAAAAAATTATAATGCACAATAAAATAATGAAAATACCATTAAAATAAAGAAATTTAAGCCCAGGTCAAATAGCTTTTTTAGTTTTTCACAATAGTTTTTTGTAATTCAAAAGTCAACTTCATGACACTTTGGTAAAAAAAAAGACATGTGGGTGTGGCTCGCTCGTGGGCATATGAGAGGCACCCATTTCCTTTTAACAGTGTGTGTGGTGCTTCCCGACAACCAAAATTACCCTTTCATCATTTTATTGGAACCATCTTCATGTCCTTTTCCAATTGGTATAACGGGTGTTGCAAGTGGTGGTTCGGTTTGTCATCGGTGAGTCTTTTTTCCCCTTCTCTTTCCTCACCTGAAAATTACAGCTTAGGTCTCTTGGTTGTTGGTATTCGTTTACTTTCATAGATAATTGGAGGCCACAATACATCATGACTTAAAAATTCTTTAACGTTTTCTATATGCTCTACAAAATATTTATGGTCAACACAAGCAACCCAATGATAATTCTCAAAATATTATTTAAAACTTCAAACAAATTCATCGTCATATTGCCATAACAACAACCATTAAAAACATAAGACAATGCCTATTTTTATTTAGATTCAGCTTTTAATCATGCTCTGATCACATCATTAGTCTCCATTAGATCCTCATATAAAGTATTAAAATATTATTTTGAAGGATTTGTACACATCTCATGCAATATATTTTTCAAGGTAATATTTTTGAACTTAGTGTTAAAGTTACTCATAACGTGTCATGAGCAGTATCGATGATATCCAATAGGCTTAGGACAAACCCATGCCATGAGATTATTAATCGTCGCATGCCTATCTAATACAATACACAAACCAGTGCGACTGCTAATTACATATCAACGAAGCAAATCTATAAGATCAACTCTAATTATTGTTCATCTCTTATTCAACAATAACAAAACACAACGAATAAACTCTATTACTCACAACATATACAACTACAATCAATAACTTGTCCTTATAACTACTATAAAGGTGAGTTCTGTCAATGCTAATCAAAGGATGTTAGTATTGAAACACATCAATTGAGGCACCAGATGCCCAAAAATCTCTCCTAAGTGTTGCCTTATTGCCATTAACTATTTTATGGTTCCAAGTGACAATTATTCCTAGATTTGAATATTTGATTGTTAGTAGCACTCTAAGTAGATTTTGAAATGACTCTTCATGTGTAAAAACAACCACTCCAATATTTTCTACATAACCATCCACACCTTCTAATATGAGACACCATACTCATAATCTCTTCACGGTACCTTGAATCGTTACACTACTTGTACTTATATCTCTTTTCATAATTGCCAACATTATCCCAACAATGAGATTTGAGTTAATTTGACGATGAAATTGCAAAGCAAACGGATTTCAATATATGTATGACCTTTTCAATTTTGATATTTCCCAAGAATTAGACCTCTAGTAGTATCCCCCATGCAAATACCATCTATATCCTGGTTCTTGAAGGCATTGCAACAAAACCATAGCAGTAACATAATCAGCAAAAATTTAAATTTATCAAATTAATCGACGAAAACTTAAATTCATCAAATTTCGCAATTATAACAAAATTATCAAACCAATTCATATATTTTATAGTTAATTATCTTATATTATACTTAATTCGGTATAATCTCTAATTTAACTTAAATAAACCCCAATTCTATTCTTAATTCATCAAATCTCACTATTATAATGAAATTATCTGGGCTTTAATTTTGTATGAAATCATAAATGATATATGCAACTTGAGTATCAGAGATATCAATTATGAAATAAGAGTTGCAAATATCATTTGCTACTTGTTAAATGTATTGTTTTTTTTTTTTACTGTTTTACTTTTTTATTGTTTTTTTTGTTTTTCACAATGCTGAAAAAAACTCTGTAAGTGTGGCACGCGAGGAAGAAAAGTAATGGGCAGGCAAAGTTAATTTGTTGCAGTCCTAGAAAAGGACAATGGCAGAAAGAGAGAGTGGGGGGTGGCTGATGACAAATTGATTTATCAGCTCCTTTAATGTTTTCATCTGTGTAAAACGTGAAAGCCACCAATCAAGGCGCGTGATCCAAGATAATCATTTATTTGTCTCCTGCCTAAATATTCTGTATGTATATTTCTGATTTATCCTTTTGAGAGAGAGAGGGAGAGAGAGAGAGATAATGGATAATATTGCAATATTTATGGATGGTGCACCTTAGACCTTACAAAAACTGCTGCCGAGTTGTTATCGCTTTGTTTTGTCTTTACTTAAATATGTATTTTGCATTTATATTTGACAGCTTGAACTGTGTATTTGGCCATTTTATTGAATTGCATGCGTTGTAACTGTAGGGCAGCCAAAAGAACTAGCTCTCTGTCTCTTTCTCTCCCCCTCTCCTTCTTTTATCATTTTTGGGTGTTTTATGACTATACAAGGCGTCCCAATCTGTAAGACTTGAGGCATGAAATTGATATTTTTAGGACTGCAAGACCATTTCTATAGAAGCGGCTTGGAGCCATATAGCCCATAGGAGCTATCTAAATGGGGGCTTAGACCAGTTGGCTTTCTGTAAGAAAGAATTAAACCAACCTTCATAGTCTTCCTCCCTAGGATAAAGCAAGTAGTTCCCGTTGGAAGACTAGTTGGCTTTCTGCAATCCTTTCTTTTTTTGTGTGAAATTAAACGTTCACTTATGAAATGACCATTAATGTCCATAATTTCTTCATCAACGTGCTGCCTATAAAACTTCCTTTAGATGGAAGAAATCACTAGTTTATGAAACTGAGTACTTAGGTTAAAAAAACAAAAGATGATGATTTTGGTTGTCCATCGTCTAATTAATTAGTTCAGACTTCAGAATTTGGAATTATATATATAAGAGAGAGAGAGAGGGGGGGGGGGATTGAGAACTGCTTAATTTAATTAGAGTGTTTAAACTATTGATTATGTTTTTTGTTTTTTTTTTTCCGATACTTATCATTAGTGCTTGGAAACCTACTCAAGCTAAATAGAATAGAGGCGCTCTCTCTTAAAGTTTTTAGTCGGGATTTATTTCGCAATGAAGAGCCATAATATATATATTATGCAAAAGGTTATTAATTGAGAGATTAACATAAAAACTGATTTTTTTTAGAGAATAATATAAATTATATAAATATTATAGTTTTACTGGCACTCACATTCCTCTTTTCCTAAGAGGTATCCTGTTTGATTCTCTTCGTTATGGTTAATAAAAAGGAAAAAAAAAAAAATTAAGCCCACTCCATGGTTTGTTGGAATGACCAAACTAGCCTCTTTTACATATTTTTTAAACTGAAAATCTTATTATATATCATTTGGATGAAAAACTTCTCAACCTAGCATTAAAAAAAGGTTCAAAATCTTGATATGATGGATCATTTCCTTAAGATTTTACATTCATTACATAAATAAATATTAAATTTCACCTTCTCGATCAATTGAATTTGCAAAAAAAATTAAATATAATGATAATGTTTGAATTAGCACCATGGATTTATTAATTGTAATATTGAAAGAATATTTTAGTGTTAGTTTTTTTTTTCACTTTATGAAATCATAGATGGGGAATGGCATCACATCACTGATAAGAAATAGCGTCATGTTTTCTTTCTTAATAAAATTTATAAGAACTAGGAGATTCTTTTAACTATACAAGAACTTCTATATATATATATATATAAAGAAACTCAGGTGGTGAAAGGTAGCGCTAGCAACGTTTTACGCTAGGCAGTAAGACATTTCGGTTGAGAATGGAAGACTTAGAATTTGGGTTGATCATCCTCCATATCAAGTAGAGAACAAAAGAAGTATTGAGCGCTATGCTGATAAAGATATTCGACAACTCACATGCTGTTACGATCAACATCAGTTGGGTTGTTGCTGCTGCGAGCTGCTGCTGTACAATATGGATAATTGATTGCGCATGGTTTCATGACCAATCAAAAATGGTCGACCCCATTAGTGAAAATTGTCACTAGCTAGCTACCCTACATATCGTACACACAAAATATCATTTCCAGTAACAAAAAGGAAAAAGACATCACTCTCTAGTTATGAT
>Ga0325411_1001577_pt1 | contig 25464 bp, 14 predicted proteins | sample PopdelMetagenome_13_FD_206181 | JGI IMG/M metagenome (GOLD analysis project Ga0325411, IMG submission 206181) | Populus deltoides microbial communities from Bellville, Georgia, United States - Xylem-PdIQD-R4 | ecosystem: Host-associated > Plants > Phyllosphere > Stem > Wood/Secondary xylem... | reverse complement strand
GACAAGCTATTGATTAATTTCAACAAACATGAGACACCCCAGCCTATTCAGAACCATTCCATCTTACTTACAACCAGTGCCAACACTTATGACCTTACAAAAATCCTCAGCAAGAAAAAGAAATGCAAACCTATAGTTACTATCCTAGAGTTATAGTCAGAAATTAAAACCCTTAAATAAGCCCAACAAAAAGACTCAGCCATATTACAACATTTCCTGTCCAAGTTATAAAGTCAGTTAGATTATAACTAGAAAACAACAAGAAGGTTAACTAGTATATAACAATATAAAAACAAGGGAACAACCTCCGTATCAAAAAAAGATCCACAATACAACAAAACCAAATAGAAAATAAAAAAGTAGATGTTGGAGTAGAGTCATCAGAACTCTTCTAGAGCCTTGGAACTACAACAAGGGCCATGGATTTTTGTTTCTCTTGCTGACCCAAACTAATGGTGGCAGCAACTCTGCTTTGAGTTAAATATTACCTTTTAGGAGGCTCCACACCAGCAGTATCACCTTATTCAGAAACATGTACAACTTTTGGGGTAGCGGATTGCTTAGAACCAAAATGCTCTGCTTCAACGAATTTGGTCCTTTTGCGACCAGGTGATTCATGTCTTGTTTCACCTGTTGTGGCAGCTTCAGTGGACATTAGATCAATTAGGGGATCTGCAAGAGGACCTTCACTATATGGTTGCTGCTTCTCTACAGCAACAGTCTCTACAGATGGACTGGAGTTGCTAGAGCAAGCAGGAGCTTCATGAGACCTTTTCTTACATTTTGAATTGATTCCTTTATTGCATGTAGAAATAGAATGCCCTAAGACTGTGCATTGCTTGCAAAAACGAGGAAGAGATTCATATATAACCTACTGAGATAGAGAGATGCCATTGGGCAGAACCATATTAACAAAAGTTGGCAAGTCTAAAAGCAGATCCACCTCAATAAGGACTTTAGCATACAAAAACCGGGTCATATTAGTAGTGGGAGCATCACAATGTATAGGTTTCCCAATCATACTAGCAAGCTTTAAAAGGCAGATTGGAGTCCGGTAGATTGAAGGTAAATTTAGGAATCTTACCCAAGTTGGCATTTTTATCATATCAATGGCTTGAAAATCAAAAAAATCTGGCATGACTTTCAAAATGAGAGGCCAGCCAAAAACATAATATGGACCTCCATCCAGAATATCCAGCATTTCCGTTTTAGAAGGGAAAGTAAAAATTAACCAGCCAGAATCATGCATAGTAAAATTGGCTTTATGTTTCTAGTTTTTGTTGATGAAATTTGATAGAGATGCAAAGCCTAGGAATTTCCCAGCAACATAACCAATCAAACAGAAATGCCACATATCAATGGGTTCTACAATATCAGTTTCCTTTAGATTACAGGATACTGAGGATGCATATTCAGGAAAATGTACAAGCGCGGGAGACTGTGAGTTAGAAGTACCTATTGGAGTGTTTGTGGTGGCACACCAGTGACTTCCAGAGGTAGTTTTGTATTTCGCCAGGAAGGGGGGAGAGGTAATGCCAACATAAGGGTTGACGCCAGAAAGACAAGTAGTAGAGAGGCCCCTTTTAAAAGCTGGTAAGGGAGGCGAGTTTATACTCGGTCCTGGGATGGGGTTGCCTAAACCCGGTTAGGAACCACCAGGTTTAGACCAGACCAAATGTTCACTTGATGAGATGCTAGGTCTGGTGCTACCAGATGAAACATCATTTCGTTCACAAGAAGCAGGAAAGGGTGATGATTGTGCAAAAGAACTGTTCTTCTACATGGCTTTGTTCCTGCTCTTCGAGGAAACCCTAACCCCGTGAGAGGAACCAGCTAAATCAGCGAAGACCACCCTAGTTCTAGGAGGGGTGAGAGCTTGAGAAGTGGACATAGGGTCTTGCTTAATAGGAGATCAACTACGAGACTGTGCCTTAGGCGTACAGGAAGCAGACGCTTGGTGGGATGCTAAAATCGCCATAAGCAGACCTTAGAATCAAATATTTGTTCTTTGATTTAGCCATTGTGTACAAAAAAAGAACGTCTAAAGAGTGGAGAACAAGAGAAGAAATCACTGCATAATGAGAGGAGAACAAACGCACACAGTGGTGCAAAAGCATGTAGGCGGGAGATTATTTCACTACAACCAGGAGCTTCTCTTTCTTTGATTGAGAGCTCATCACACTAGCAATTTTAGATAAACAAGTTGGAGACCAACACTTAAGGGGAATCTTCTGGATGTAGTGAGAGAAGCTCCCATTTGCGTAAGTTTACTTTCCTCTCATTGTGCAATGTTTTCTCTTTTTATTTCTCTGCCTTTAGTAGTCTCTTTTTCCTTTCTCTAAGTCACAACTTAATGGCAAAATCCAAGAACAAATCTTCGATTTTGTGGTTTGCTCAACAAGATTACAATCTTCAAACCTCTTGTCATTTATTCGCTTCACGTGTACCAAGGGCTCTGTCTCGCAATAGATCTCCTATCTCCTATCCAGCAAGACCCCCTATCTCTATCTTGAGCCTTCACCCCTCCTAGAACCAAGGTGGTCTTTGCAGATGTAGACGGCTTCTCTTGTAGGGTTAAGGTTTGCTCGAAGAGAAAAAAAAGGGACATGCAAAGGAACAAACATAATGCACTATCATCTTCCTCTTCTACCTCATGTGGATGAAATGATGGTTCTTCTGGCAGTAACAGACCTCACCTTTCCTCAAATGACCATTCGGTTGGGTCTAATCCTTGTGGTTCCTACCTAGGTATTGGTAACCTTAACGCAGGACTAAGCGTGAACCCTTCTCCCTTGCCAGCTTTTGGGTGCAGCCTCCCCACTTTTCGTTCTACTAGTGTCACCTCTCTAGTAGGTGATAACTCTTCCCCTTCTCTGATGAAAGGCAAGGCTCCTTCTGGAAGTCACCGGCGAGCCCCCTAATATCCCACCAGGTACTTCAAACACACAATCTCCCATATTAATGCATTTTCATAAATATGCATCTTCACCATCTTGTCACTTAAAGGAAACTGATATTGGAGAACCCATAGACATGTGGTAGTTCTGTTTAATCGGTTATGTTGCTGGGAAATTCCCAGGTTTTTCAACTCTTTTGAAATTCATTAGCAATTCCTGGAAACACAAAGCAAATTTTACTATGCATGACTCTGGCTGGCTAATTTTTGCTTTCTCCTCTAAACTGGAAATGCTTGATATTCTTGGTGACGGTCCCTACTTTGTCTTTGGTCAGCCTCTCATTCTGAAGGTCATGCTAGAATTCTTTGATTTCACAACTACTAATATGATGCATATGTCGATTTGGGTAAGATTTTCTAATTTACCTCTCAATTGCTGGTCTTCAATCTGCCTTTCAAAAATTGCTAGTATGACTGGGAAGCCTGTTCACTGTGATGTTCCTACTACCTCCATAACCCGGTTGTCATACGCTAGAATTCTTATAGAGGTTGACCTTCAGGTTGATCTGCCTACTTCTGTTAATATAGTCCTGCCCAATGGCTTACCTTTAACTTAGTAGGTAATGTATGAATCCCTACCTCGCTTCTGCAAACAATGCAGGGTTCTCGGGCATACAGTTTTTACTTGTAATAAAGGAACTTGTCATAAACGTAAGTAGAGGTCTCATGCAGCTCATGTTCGCTCTGGTTGTTCCAGCTCTTTTGCAGATACTATTGCTATTGAGAAATAACAACCATATAGCGAAGGCCTTCATGATGAACCATCCATTGATCCAATGTCTGCTGAAGTTGCCACAGTTGTGGAAGAGAGGCCTGTATCTCCTAGGCGTAAAAGGACAAAGCTAGTTGAAGCAGGATATTTTGGTGCTAAACATTCTGCTTCCCTAAATGTTGTGCATATTTCTAATGATCGAAATGTTATTGCAGATGTGGAGCCTCCTAAGAGGCAATACTTAACTCGTAGTAGAGTCGCTGCGGCCACTAACTTTAGTCAGTAAGAGAGACATGATAGACATCCAAAACCTCTGTTGCAGCTGATCCAAGGCCTCAAAGTAGCTCTGATGCTTCTGCTACCTCATCTTCTCTCTGATTTTCTCTTTTGGTTTCATTATATTTGTGGATCTTTATTTGTAAAGGAGCTTGTTTCCTCTGTTATCTTTTTGTGTATCTTGTAATGGATTTGTTGTGTTGTTCTTGATCCTGTGCTGATCAAGTCCTTGCTGCCCTTTGTTATGGTTCTGGTTTTTCTCTTGTTGTTTGTTAAGTCTGCTGCCCTTTATCATGATTCTTCTCAAGTGCTTTTTTCTGGCTTGTTGTTGTCTGTTCTCTATGTTAGTTCTTCTTGCTTGCTTTCCCTTCTGCCTTGTGCTAGGGTTAACCTGTTGCTTTGTGGTTGGTTTTGCTTTTTATGCAAGCTCTCTGCCTACTTGGTCTCTTTTTTCTTGTTTGCTTCCTCTTAGGCCTTGTGTTAGGGCTAGCCTATTGCTGTGCTGTTGGGTTTGCCATCTGTGCAGGGTTCCTACTTGTTTTCTTTTGGCTTTAGAAGTTGAGATTTGCTTGTTATTACTAGCTGTGTGTTGGATAGTTGTGCTGGTGTTGTTGGTTGGTTGTGCTGGTTCTGCTGGTTTTACTGCTTAGTATAGTTGTTTATGTGCCTGCTTCTTGTTTTGAAGTTGAGGCTAGCTTGTCGTATTGTTGCTGGTTAGTGCTGGTGCTTACCTGCTTGCCTCCTTAGTTGTTGGTTTTTTTTGTTGCTTTTGGTGCTGCTGGCTGATTGTTGTTTAGTTCAACAGTGTCCTTGCTTGTTCCTGGCTTTGTAGTTAAGGTTTGCTTGCTATAGTTTTGCTGGTTGCTTGCTATAGTGTTGCTGGTTGTGCTAGTGCATTGCCTTCTTGCTTCTCAGTTGTTGTTTCAGGACTATAGGTTAGCTTTTCCTGCTTCAGCTATAGTATAGCTGGGCAGTTTTGTTTATGGATGTTCTCAGCCTCTATGGGAGTTTGTTCCCATACTATATATAAGGGAGCATGGTTCCCTTTTTTCTGTTTATAACTGTATATTTTTTACTTGCTGGTTCTCCAACTCTATTTCATTTGATCTATAAATTTCTTATATTTGATAAAAAAAAATTAGGATAATGCACTAAGGATGGAGACTCACTCCAATCATTTACAGACAATTTACCTGGTAGGAAGCTAGTAGAGGCTCTACCATGGTCTTCAGAAGGGGCACTAACATCTATCGCGGGAAGCGGAATGCATGAAAAGTCAACACCAGACGAAAAGGGAACCCTAGAGGGATGAGGAGCTGAGGGACTCGGTTCAGGGCTAGGAGAGTGTCCACACCGAGAGTCAGAGGGAAAGGAAGAACCAACATCAGCATCCGAACAAGATTCAGTAGTCACTGGGTTAGGACCGAGGGAACCAGACCCAAATAGATGAGCACTGGAGGGATGCCCAAACTTAATGGCATCAGGACCAACCTCATCAAGCCCAAAAGAAGTAAGAGAAGGCGGTGCTTGAACAAGAGCTTGTGTATCCTGTATGTTGAGGTTTTTGCCCCCATTACGAGCCCTAATGCCACGATAAGGACCAGACGCTCCTTCAGTGTCAACACTAGTACGAGCTGGCAAGGGTGAGGCTAGGGCATGGATCAACTTGTCCTGCATGACATAATATTTGCCCCGATTTTGAGCCCTAACTTCATGAGAGGAACCAGCCGAAGGTCGAAAAGAATGTAAATGACAGTCGTGCTGAACAAAACAAAGAAATGAAGCTTTCTTCTTTGATTTTTCCATAGGAACTAGAATGTTTCAAGAGACCTACACAGAGAGGGACAACAGTCACTTTTGAAATACAAGAAAGAGACGAAACGCAGCCACCGAGAAAAGAAACACTACACAGTAAAAAGGAACCTTCTCTCTCTAACCGAGAGCTTCTCTCACTACAACTTTTTTTCTACTGAGAGCTTTTAATGGAGGACATCTTTAATGATACCGGTGGAATATGTTGGTTCAGTATGGTGTTCTTTGAGGTTAAAATATTTAAATTTTACTGAACCCGTAATTTCAAGGATAGCCATGTAATAAGCATGGGTTTTGTAGTGTCCCAAGGTTTGAAGTACTACCCTAAAGGAAAAAAATTTGCAGTTGTTACAACAGGATCAGAATGGTAAAATCCATTTTCAAAAATTTTGAAAATTGATTTTGATGAAATATTCAGATTTTTGTTTTGAAAATGTTTTCATGAAATTGGTTTGGGATAATGAAAGATTTGCAAATTGAAGCAGAGGTTTTTTAGAAGACTTTGCTTGGATTTTTTAAATCAATTTAGAAGTTTTACCTGATTAAGAGGATTCATCCTCTTGAGAGGACTTCTGGCTGAAAGTTTGTAAGGCCAAAAGTAATTCTGAAGATTTGGATAGAGTTTCTACAAAATTTTATACTTTGTCACTTTGTATTGCTGGAGGATTTGTTGCTTTTTCTTTATCAATAACTATATCATACCAAGAAGTTACTAGTTTTGTAGAAGATATGGTAAAAGCCTCAAGTTTTGGAGTGCTTTGGGTTTTTTATGGTTTTGTAGGTGCTGATTGAGGGGCTTTGCCCTTATCTTTGGACTTGGGAGGCATCAAAACCTGTTTTGGAGAAATTCGCGATTTAGAAAGTCAGGAATGGAATTTGTATCTCCTTTTATATACTCAATATCAAAATAAAAAATACTTAATATAGCTTGTCATCGAGCAAAAATCTGTTTTGAAGCAATATTTTGATCTTTTTGTATAACTTCTATAATAGATTTGCAATCAATACGTAAAATAAATTTATGGTTTAATAAGTCACTTTGAAATTTTATAATACATAGAACAATTGAAAGAATTATTTCTTGATGGTAGAGTAATTCTTTTGATAGTCATTCCAATAGGCAGAAGTAAATCAAAGAATTTGCTCTTTGGAATTTTAAACTTGCTTAAGAATACCCCCGTACCTTTTTTTCTCCCGATAGAAATCAAACAAATCCTTCCTCTTAACCATGGTGTTGCTGTCCTCCCTGTCCACCACCACGGTAGCACCACAAGCGGCGAAAAATTACCTCTCCTCATCGCCAACCACCAACAACAAGGTTTACCATGTACGTCGACCAACCTTAACCATCATGACAGCAATGACAACCTAGCCACCAACAATGACTCGATCCAATAGCCACCAACAACGATTATGTCCCTCTTCTAGCTAAAACAACCCCTTTCTCTTACAATTGTTATATCTTAAGAAACTTGAGTAGGTGAAACAATGGTTTGGATCTAAGAACGAGGGAAGGTGAAAAATCCAAGAAACGAGAGAGAAAGATATGTTGTCTGCTTTTTTGTTTGTGGGTTTTAAGTAATAATTTATATGAGGGTAAAATGGACATTTCACCAGATTTGGAATTCTACATTAACCTCGAGGCAAAGAGTATTGTTTTAAATTATAAAGGAAAAGTGTAATTCATAAAAAATGATAGGATGTTAAATGTAATTTTCCCATATATAAATTATAGATGTTGTGGTGTTGTTATGGAAATTAAGTATGTGGACATGTCGTGTCACTGGTTTGTGAAAGATTAATTGTTATGATTAGGAAAATTGAAATAGACTTATTGGTTGAGCATACGATTGTCATGTATGGAAGTTTAAGATTTTATAAATAGTAAGCAGAATTGTTGAATTGAATTGTTGTTGTCTTGGATATTGAAAGTCATATGTTCAAAAAATAACTTGGTGGAATTATGATTAAATTGTGAGTTTTTGTTAAAATTGGTTAAATCATTGGTTTAGTAAATTAAAAGGAAAAAGAAAAGAGAAAAGTGATCTTGGTTATGGTGATGTATTGGTATTTTGTATGCATAATTGTAAATGAGAAAAAGATGAGATTGAATTAATATGAGAAATGTAATGTTTAAGTATCCAAGTTAAAAACATGCATGAAAAATTAATTAATTTTATGTTGAGCTAAGTTGTTAGCCTAGTTGATTTTGAAAATAATATAATTAGGACTTAAAATAAAAAGGATGGCATGGAATTAAGTTATCTTCTCTTATCTCTTTACTTTAAATACTCTAATTATATTGTTGGTTATTGTATTTACTTGATATAATTTGCATTAATTGTTGAATTTAGTGATACATCTAATTCATCCCTTTCTTAGGTGTTAAGTTGCCTTAATCCTTGAACAACAAACTCCTTTTGATTATTGCTAGTTGAGCTACTAGCTAATTAATTGTAGTTTTTTATTCGTTATAATTAAAGAGTTAGGGTTTTTCATCCAATAACTTTGGTTTCTTGATTCATGCAGTCATTGGGTTTGGTGTTTATTAATCTGATTTTAAATTTCTTGGATTATTTCTATCTTGTTAGTGGATTATAAAATTCTTACCCTTCAGGTTTGCATCAATCTTCCTTTTAATATAGCCCCCACTCTGTCATATAAAAAAAACTACTTTTTCTCAATCCACAAACACTCGATCTCTTCTCAAACCATAACAATTCATATTTTGCCTAGAAAAACTAGCCTACTAACCCGATTTTAATAGCCAAAACCACCTGGATCATAACCATAAAACACTTGAAATCATAACCCATAATAATCCAATTATCACAACTTCTATTTCCCAGAAAAAAAACCCATTGTTTTTCTATTGTCTATGCAGGTCCCAACAGTAGCACATGAAGAGCACTCACCGCCACCAACCTCATTGCCAATCGACTAATGCGTGAAACGTACATTTTGACACTATTTCACCTTGATCCAGCCTATTTTGGTCGATTTTGAAAGCTCTAAAAGGTCATTCTTGGATACAAAATGAATTTTTAATTTTTGGCTTTGTATAATTATAATGTGAACTGGTGTGTCAATAATTGGTTTTCATGTGTTTATCTTGTGTGTGCATAATATACTAATGATCTATTATGTAGATATTTGGTTTTCATGTGTTGATGATCATGTATGAAGATTTTTTTTTAATTGTCATGTGTTAATAATTTTTTGTTTAATGATTTAAATTTTCTAATGTGGATGCATTTTAAGTGTAAAGGTTGTTATTTTTTGGTTTCCAATTATTTTTTAAAATATGTGGTAGGAATATTTTTCATAAACCTATATATAAATATTTGTGTTACTGGGTTTTATCATCAAATCATCGACCTATTAGCAGCATGATCACTAAACAAGTCTTGTCAATTGGACATTGAAACTTAGTCTTAATTTTTTTTTAATTTATGTTTAATATATGGGTAGTATGATTCTTAAAAAGGTTTTATTCTTTGAAAGTTGAAAAATCAACATGTTTTCAAAGTTATACTTATACATTGTTTTTTGAAATATGAATATGCTTTGTAAGTTGAAAGATTTTGATTTACTTTTTTATTATACAATAAACTATTATTCTACTAACGGGGTCACTCTCATAGTGACAACATTTGTTTCCTTAAAAACAATATATGTCATATGAATTTTATCTTTATTTATAAATATTTATGTCATTTTGTGTCATTTTGTTTTTATCAATGTGTGCAAGTTTTTGTTTATAATTTTTCATGTGTTAAGTAGTATCCCAACATTATGAGTTGAGACCTTCAGACCCATTTTGAACATAACCTAAGAAACAGGTCAAAGTCCAAACTCGCTAGTACCATCATCTCGGGTCCAACACTCGTATTCTAGAAGTGAGAATCGAGTCTTATTGCCAGCCCGCGTTCTAAATAATTGTCTTATGTTTTGTTAGGCTTTTTTTTATTAACAAATATGCATATACTAGTTTAGACAAACCTTAGCAAAAAAATAAAAAATATATTTATCATTATAAACAAGCAACAACCAAACTTATCGATAGGATATGTATAGTGATTATCTCTCATATTACATAATTAATCTTTTACCTAAAACCTCTGAAAATCAAAGTTGTCAATTCTATTGCGGTTGGTGTTTTGTTTTTCTTCTTGGAATGATAAATTTTGGTTTGAAAGCATTTTAGCATTTCATTTCGAGATCCTATAATAATGTGTGTATATGATTCAAAATATTAATACATAAATGATTCCAATTTAAATATAAAGATAAATTAACTTCAAATTATACAATACAAACACAATGTCAATTATTTAACTATAATTTCAAAATTTAAAACAGTCCTAAATAATCAAGAGTCAAGATTAAGAAGTAATTCAACATGAATAAAATGCCAAAATATTAAGAAATTAAAAGGTTTTAATACAAAAAAAAAAAGAGAATAGAAACGCCATCTTCATCATTAATATAAAAATAAGGGTGTAGATCTTGTGGTGGTATGTAGGGACTAACAATCGTGTGATTGAGTAGCAATCCCTTCCATGGCTTGTGTGAACTACATGGTTGTTTTATGTGGTCACTTTTGTGAATGTGGTTGACAAATCTACACATGGTGATATGGTTTGTAGACTTGTGGAATATTTCTGTCTTCTGCAAGGCAATCTGCTTGATGGAAATTGCTGAGATTTCAAATATAACGGTGCAACCAGCGTTATCAGGGTTCTTGCTTTCTCATGCTCGTGGGAAACTTCTTATAATGGTGGAACTCTATTATATACTTAGTTCTTACACAGAAATTGTGGATCGATCCTGTGCAGACAAACAGCTTTTGCCTTTTCTTTCTTTTTTTTTTGGTGGTTGAGCAACGGAACTGGGAAACCATTCGCAAGATACAGCAGATATTGTCCGGGATTGTTTCTTGATATAACTAGGGAAAATGATGCACAATTGTTTCAATTTAGTTAATTTTGTATTTGGAAGCTGAGTTGCTAAAATCTTCTGTTGCCATTGAGTAATTACGTGTTTGGCTTAATTTTACCTGGAAATTGATCTTTTTGTGTGGCTTTAATTATTTTTGTCATTGAAATTCAGATGTTATTCATGCTTGAATGGTGCACGCCCAGTACCCTCCTATGGCACCCTTGGTATAGACTGATTCGGTAATGTGCAGGAGCGATGCAGTATGGTTGCTTTGCTGAGCAACTGAGTCTGAGAAGAGTGACTTCCTGCTTTAAAGTCAGTTTCGACGAAACGAATGAAATAAACCCGGAATATCTCAACAAAAATTTGGGCAAAAATCCAAGGCGATGCAATCTAGAATGAAATACAATTTGTTTCATACAATATGTCAAAACCATTGACTCCATTAAAAACACTCATCACCTACATCCTTCAACAAGATTGTCAGTCCCAAGCCTAGCCAGCCACTTTTCAATACATGAAGCCTTTCAAAGTTAGACATAGTCGTGCTAACCAGAGAAATGGGGTTCTCGACAACTACAAGTTTGAAATCATTGATATCGCGCCTTTGCCAAACAATAAAAATTCTATTTTCATTCCATAAGTCACCAGGAACTTACATGAGATTCAACTGAAAAGAAACTCATTGTAAGAAAATTCAAAGCCAATTAATTATTGCAGGTGGTCATAACACATGCTTAAGACAACTTCTAAAGTACAACAAATCCAATTCTGTAAAACTCTGTTGTCCACTTCACAATCTGGATCTACAAAGAAATCCTGTGGTGACTTGAATCTAAAAGATGATGGGATTACAAAAATTACACTGGGAAAGCTCGTGCCTTGTACATACAAATGTATGCCATATGCCAATCACCTATAGATCAAAGGATAGAAATACTTAGAAAAGGAATAATAAAAACAGTTTTTTTCTTTATGAATAGAATGGCAGTTGCTAACAGGAATGTCACAAGGAAAATAAGCAAGAAAAAGTATGGAAAATTTTTCCACCACACAAGTTCATTTCATTCAGGTTAGCTTACCTCCTCCAGAGAGCTTAGTTATATCTTCCTCTCGTTGTGGAATAGGATTATCATCATCATACTCAATCCATTTCCCTGGGATGAACATTGAGCACGCATCAGTTGAAAAATTGGGGTTGATCCAAATACACTGACAAAACACTGACAAACTTGACAGAGAACTTACCACTTTCTTGCTTGACCCATGCAACATAATGCCCTGAATCAGCACTCCTTCCCTTATGGGTAAGCACAGCAACCAAATCATATATTCCAGTTAAATGTGATTCTTTGTCTGAAGAACCACCTGGGGCATAAAGCAAGAACATTAAAGAGCATGAACTTTCATGGAGGCACCAGCAGTGCAACCTCAAGTATTAGAACATGAAACTGTATGCATTCCCCAGGGAAGACAACTTTGGGAGAGGAAAGTAGCAAAATAAAAATCAGTCATTTACACCTTAATTTAATGAATATAATCAGTTTCCTGTATATTTAGCATCTCCAAAAAAACATGCAGTATTGGTAGAATTAACTTTGAAAAATCAAATACAATGAAGGCTGCTATATCCTCTTATATGCACAATAAGCCATCACTTGGCCCAAAGTCTTTCACAAAATCCAGGAAGCACACCCAGAGACAACAGTAACACACATTATCAATTCATTGTTGGAAGTCAAACACAAAGCATCTACAGGAGACCCTCAATATAAAAAATTAAAATACCAAAAAGAGAAGCTTCAATCATGAGCAGGAGAAATTTAGAAGTTTTTACCTTCTCCAGAGGTAGAATTTGATGATTTTACACTCTCATTTGATGGTCCCTAAACAGGGAAAAAAAAAAAGGTAAGATATACCAAGCATTTTCATTGGGCTTATCTATTCATATATGCATTCGAATCTCAAGCATCTACTAACCTCCACATCAGTCATCTTGGCATCATTGTCCTTTGAGCTAGAGCTCTTCACCTTGGCTTTCAAACCAGCCTTTTTACCCTCCTCATCTCTTAAAATCTGTATTATGAGATTTTAAGAACAATCATAACCATCACCTAAACTTATGCACCCTTAGATACTTGCGGAACTCCACCAAAACAAAAGGCTAAAATATACCTGGCGAGGTGCTTCTAAATTTTTGCGAAGATCATCTGAGCAAAAATCGTATACATCCAGTTGCAATGGGTAATCCACTTTCTAAGAAAGACAGTTATTTTAAAAAGGATATATCAACACAAATATTAAAAACTACAGATTTTACTATTTTTTTGGGCAAGCAGAGCATTCAATCCCTTAAATTAAACAAGCTTTTTCACAACCACAGAAACAGAACAGAACTTTTGAAGTCAGTTCTCATGGGTAACAGAAAGAAGAAAAGAAACCACTATTACCCGTAAAATCTTAGCCTTTTGATTTGATTCCCTCTTCCAGAAAAAACGAACAAACTGAACAGTTAGGTACCTAGAAATCAAATATGTGCAGTCAGAAATTCATTATTTTAAGAGGAAATTTTTACAACTGAAAAATAAAGTATTAGCAGGAAAAAAAATAAAAGGGATCCACACTGAAGAAGAAAAATAGTAAATTAACATCTCAAATCCTCACAAAAGTCAAGCAATGAGTACGAAGATCCTCATATTACTTGGATCCTGTGATTGAGATTCAAATGGTTGTAACTTATAAATTCAAAAGTAATAAAAAGGGAGAGAAAGCCAGGAATGTTGTCACCTTGGCAGGGCATTAATACAGGACTCTTTCAGGTAAATTGCACTACGGCCCAAGGAAGGAGAAGCCTTCTCCAATTCAGACTTCAAACCCTATAAACAGTAAGATTAATGATAACGTAATTTTCATGTAATTTTGAACCATGCACACATGCACAAAAAAATGCATGTACGATGAAACACACATTATTTATACATTGCAGAGTAGAAAGTGATAGGTGGTGAATCTAGTGATGCCATATAATACAACAGACCAAGTGGTGAAATTGGCTCAGAACAGAAAGCGAGTTTTATGAAAAGAACCAGAGAAATCAGCTATATTAGCTGCATTTACAGGTTCGCTACTAACTTTGGAATCATTAGCCACTGGTTGATAAAAAGCATTTCCATTTATTTTTATTTAAGCATCTAAATAATAGTCCATTGTAAGAATTGTTAGACGGCCATTATAAGAGTTCTACCAATTATTTTAGAATTTACAAAGATCTCAATTATCAAGAACCTGGTGCTTCCAAATGGTTGCATCATCTACTAAAATCCAGTTATTTTGACTTTCAGATGATAAGCCAGCCATCATAATCACGAAGAATTCCTCAACAATAAGGTTATACAACTACAAATGCAAGCACAAACAATGGCTATGAAGCTTTTGTGGCCAGTTTGGTGTATGATCATGCAGAATGGCACAAGAAAAACCAGATAGCCAACCCAACTAATTTGGGATTGAGGCTTGCTCGTTGTTGTGTTATATTTGCCATGGTGGGAGACTGGAACTAAAATGTTATAAATCATCTATGGAAGACAAACCTTAGTTAGGGACCAGAAGATTGGCATGCAGAAATTATGCAAGAGAGAACTGAAAAGGCAATGGCCTAAACTTGAGAAGGTACTGTTGTTATTTATCAATAAGTAGAATATTCTATAGTCATACCCTCCAACACATGGACAATTACCATTTAATGTTATAACAGTTCCCAACAAAGTAACGTTATAGTTGGTAAAGACAAGTAGCAAGGATGAAGCAAGAAATTTTGCTTGAATTAGAGGATTAACATATCAATAATTTAACATTTCAAGCGTGTTTTTGCTGCTCATTTTGTAAGACTATATATAAGTGTTCTTCCAAAGACATGGATTATTTTATCTTTGAAAAATATTTTTGAAGAATAGTAATATTCAATTATAAGTTTCCATGCCATTATGAGCAGATGCAATTGGCTTCTACGGTTGATTCAATTTAAATAGGATGAAATATTGTATTTAACTCGGATCTTTCAATTGTTGAATTTCTTTTTTTCTTTTTCTGGGTACATATGATCAGGGGTAAAACGAGTTGCTTAAAGTTTTGGGGGGATGGCTCTACACTTACATTTGGGTCTGTTCAATTGAGATACAGAGAAGTGGAATCAAATTCATTGTGCAAAGGCATCCATAAGAGACAAATGATTATCAAGATCTAGTCAAGTGCGAGCACAAACCAGACTACTGCAAAGGAATGCATAAATCATTCAACACAATAAAATCAAGTAAAAGGAAAAGAATGGAATCCTGATAAAAGAATAATTAGCAAATCTTACATGCTTCAGTCCTTCATGCAAATGGTTCACCTCTTGAGATATGTGGCACTTCAGTGAGTAAACTGATTCTGTCTCTGAGCTTTCTTCACCACTTTCTTGGCAATGTACCCTAGCAACCCAATATTATATACAGAATTTGTCAAAGGTTGTTGTCCTTGGCAAAATGGAAACACTCATAATCATTTAAAAAACATCAACAGCAATCCAACAGTAAATAGAAGATTAGAAATTCTAATACTAATTCTTTTGCTTCATGTAACATTAGCTATAATCCAACTGCTAAGGAAAAGAAGTTGAAGATATCCACCTGCTTACAAGTTCAATGCCAAAAAGTTCCTTAATTGTATCTGGATTTTGACTGCAAAGTTAGAAGATTAAATCAATAAGTTGAATATCAGTGGCAGGAAGCTAGCATTCTGAATAAGCAACAATATCTAAACCAATAAGTTCTACATAGGACATTATACTTGAACAAAAACAATCTCCAATGAAAGTTTTAGCCATACTCCAAACTGCAACGGAGTAAAAGTTTTGAGGACATCAATTATATAGCAATGCATGCTTCTATGGTCTATGAAGCTAAATCAACCAATACATGTGCATAAACACAAACCAAATTACCTGGGACTCGGTGATCTAAGTGACTGTGAGAGGGTGTATAAAAGCTGTGTCCAACATTCTTCAGCATCCTGTATATCTCAAAATGTAGAGACCAATATTACAACAAATTATATTAATACAACTGCTATGACAGGCATATTGATTTTTTGAAAAACCTGCTGCATGTAGACTCCATTATGCAACTGGCCAAATTGTGGATACTTTTTGCGCAATACCTGCAAAAGTAAATGGGAAGAGTAAAATGTGGTATTCCATTTCCCCCAATTTCCAAACAATCAAAGTGCAATACAGCAACTACTGTAAATTCAAGGTATGCCAAAATTCAAATATAGGCTTATTGTGGTAAACATCAATTGACAGACTGCAAAACTGAAAACCTAATTATGACAATAATGTGTAAGAATTTGCAACATTACAGGCAAATAGTTTTGTATGCCATTAGGAACTAAACCTAGGCATGCCAATACTGTGTAAAAGAATTTTACAGAATTCACCAGAGGAAGATTTTTACACGACATTAAGCATGGAATGGCTAATGTGAAAGTCCTAATCGATCAATAAGATCAACATTAACATCCATAAATCAGTGTTCTTTGCCTCTACAACATGCTGGTATCTGGAATACATTTCTTCAGCACAAATTAGTAAAACTTCACATACATGACAACTTGTTAAGAACTAAATGTGTAAGAGTTTGCGACATTACAAATAAATAGTTTTGTATGCCATTAGGAACTAAACTTAAGCATGCCAATACTGTGTAAAAGCATTTTACAGAATTCACCAAAGGGGAAGATTTTTGCACAACATTAAGCATGGAATGGCTAATGTGAAAGTCCTAATCAATTAGATCAACATTAACATCCATAAATCAGTGTTCTTTGCTGCTACAACATGCTAGTATCTAGAATACATTTCTTCAGCTCATATTAGTAAGACTTCACATATGTGAGAGCTTGTTACATGATAATATGTTTAAAAAGGAGCATCCAACATTTATTAGTAGGAGTTCATCCCATTTATATTGCTAAAAGATTCCCAAATAGCACACATCAAAAAATGCCGCAAATAAGGCAGGAGCGGAGCACAAACCATCCAGAACTGCATAGGCGCCACAGGCTTGACACTTTTATCGAGTTCATTAAATAGTTCTCGAGTTGCAGCTGTCAGCATATGAGATGTCTGATCCAGATCACTGCTTTTTTGAGATGGATAGCTGACCAAATTTCACATTGATAACAGTATTTCAGTAAAAAAAAGGTGCACTTTTGATCTGCAACTTGAAACTAGTTTCTGAGACATTCAAAAAGTAAGAGAATTCACTTGGATAAAGCAGACTTCAACTCTGGAACAGAATGTAAGCATTGTACTGTTGAGTTCATGTAGCAAGTGTTCCCTAGATTAAAGAGGCCAGCAGTGTGGCCCTATCAGCAGAAACAAATTTAGCAAAATACTAGCATTAGAGTGAAACAAGAATATTACATGAGAAAATATCATTAAAATAAAAACAAAAGTTTTTCACAATAAACTTGAAGTCCATGAAATGGAAAGCACTACTTTTAAACTGCACAACTTCAAAGATATAAGATCACAAATAGAAAAAACATGCAAAGCAAAAAAGCATCGTTGAGAAATATCTGGTGACATAAAAATGAGGGAAGAAAGAAAATAAATATACAGTACTAGATATTCACTGGACATTGCATGATCCAGTGTTTCACTTTTCCTTTCAACCAGGACAATGGCATTCAAACTGAAAGTCAATCAAAGGTTTGTACAGGATGCATAAACAAGGGTCATAAATTCTATGCTTCATCCATTGGATGAAAATGGACCTTGCAAACACAGAGGCAATGAAAATGGACATGCTAATCACAATAAGAGCCATAGCCTTCCTATAAGGATTATCTGTGTGCGTGTGCCATTGATGAATGAATTTACAGGCATATTCCAAATAAGATATGAGCCCTATTCTGATCATTAATCTCTCCTCTCTTTTTTTCTATTCTTTTTGTTGATATTATTTCAGAGCAGCTAGAAGATCTTTTCTGCATTGCCATCCTCTCCACTTTCACTTTTCCCTGTTCTTTGGTGAGCAACACTGCAACTTACACAGTTTGGTAGCAAATCAAAAGCACAACATATGATTAGTATAAAGCCACACACTGATAAATACTGGCTTAGGAATGGAGATGAAGCATTCAACTAGGCCAAGCTTAGCCAAAGGTGCAAACGGTAAACCATTGCTTTTCTTGGACCATGAAAGCATGGCTTAATTAGTCATTTACCAGTCAAGGCTCAGCTCGTGCAGCAATTATCTGCTTGCTTGGAATTATCACAAGTCTCAAAGAAAGAAACAACAACAGATTGAATTTTAGGATGAATAGGCCTGGTAAGAATATTAGAATAAGCAAGTTCTTCATGTCCAATAAATAATTACTATTAAGAAGAGCTTTAAAAGGAAATGCAGACAGGTCCATGTCACATTTCAGTGGATCCTACAATCCAGGAGCTTGTTTGATACTACAGAATAAAGGAGAGAACAAAGGAGAAGGTAGAAACAATTGGAGAAAAGAATGAACATCTGTGCTTAATTAGTATGTGCAGTAAGTATCTCTATAATCAACCACTTGTATGAAAGGCTCATGTTGACTTCAGAACCTAATCATTTGGAAGCTGTTTCATCAACCTCCATTAAGTTATCCAAAAAAAATAAAAGAAAAATTATTAATGCCTTAAAAGGTGAAAGTTAATAAATTTCATTTGTCAGCAGTATATAAATTCTGATATGTCAATTTTCTACATCGATTAGCAGGTTGTATGTGAAGTGGCATGCCATGAATTCACAAGTCATGTCGAGAAGAAGAGGGTTGAAGAAAAATACCAGAGCAACCACTTGTTCTTCTTCTGGAAGATCTTCCATAAAAATAGGGCCTTTCTCTGGGGCCTTCACAATCTCATCAGCAGTGCCCATCATCATCATTTTTTGTCCCTAGAAAAATGTTTAAGTTGATACACCATTATTTACATCATGTTACACAAGAATAAGAGTTGTGTAGTTGCGAAATAGTCATAAAGACCCTTACCTCCTTCACTCCTACCGTTGCCCAATCAGCATCATCCTGCATTGTTAATCAATGAAGTTAAAGCAGGCACTGTTCAATTTTACCAAAAGACAACAGATTCCTAATAACACCTACAAAGTGACCATTAAAATGTCAAGAACCACGTAGACCACAAAGTGACCATTAAAATGTCATGAACCACATAGACCACAGCAAGCAATTAATTAACATATTCTGGTACATTTAGAAGAACATCTATTTACCTTCAACAAACCACCCTTAACCATGATCTTCTGCCTCTCGGGGGGCACTCCAGTCAAATCATACAGCTGGCATTTGAAAACATAAGGGGGCTGGCTTGTGTCAATTTCCACTTTTGGAAACACCTCCTTTAGCCATTTTACACTCACTGAGCCAATGCATTGAAAAACAAATGAAAATGATAGCGGAAAAGGTACAGCTCAGATTTTGCACTGAACTTGAGACATTCTACAGATGAATTAAAAGACACAGGAAAACTGAGTGCACATTGTAACCATGATAACATTCAAAACCTGGAACCCCAAATGAATTGAATGTTTGCTAAGTCTCGATCTCAAGCTACTTGAAGTTTGCTAAGTGGGTCCTTCTCTTGCATTTTCTTTTGTTTAAAAATCCAAAATTTCTATAAGCTTCTTCTAGTTTGAACCTCAAATTTTTCAACAATCCTACAGCCAGTTTTCTGGCACCTTTCCACAACAAACCCTAATCACTTATTACCAATGTAACCCAGAAAATAATGAAATATTAAAAAGAGTTTCAAGATTCTCATAACTTAGCAAAAAAAAAAATTACTTGATTGCTTTAATCAATTTATAGCTATCTTAGATATTCTTTGTTTCTCTCTACACAAATATCATAAGACTAATACAGTCATGATTAGAACACAATAATAAAACGAACCAGATAATAAATGACACTAAGTTTTACAAATCTTTCATCAACAAAACCCGATATTCAGCGATAACCCACTTCATAAAATTCAAAAATAAACCCCGAAAATTTAAAACAACAAAAAATCGAAGCTTTGCAATGATGGGTTTTTTGAACAAAATACCTGTCAACATGGTTGATGGGTTTTTGATGGTGTTTACTTTTTCAAATTTTTCTTTTATTTTCGAGTTTGCTTGAGCAGAAGGAAAACTCTCAGCTTCGTGAATTTTAAGGGTTTCATTTCTTGGATTTACTTGCTTGTTTTGCTTTTAGGAAGGAGATTTCGGGTCTGGATTCAAATCCGGGTTTCATTTCGATCCACATCCACTTTAGGTCCGAACTAGATCACTAGTCAGTCCTACGAGTCAAATTCATTTTTTCAATATAAAAAAGGTGTCCAAACATTATCAATATGTTTTCTAATAAAAAATAATTATTAAATTAAAATATAATATAATATATATTGAATAATATTTAATATGAATCTCATAAATATAAATATTCAAAAATTAACAATGAATTACTTCTCAAAATAGTTAAATTCAAATTTTTGAGCTGGATATAATAATAACTTGTATCGAAATATTAAAACTATAAATAACAAAAAAAAATCACTTGATACGTATAAAAAGATGTGAATAAGTAATATAAAATACCCATGAAACTTGATTAATTCTTCGATAAATAAGAGTAATTCAATAAAAAAACAAAAAAGGATGAACAAAATTTCATGCATACAATAATAATTGTTGGAACAAAAAATATCCTTAAAAAGCCATAAATACAACTTAAATAATCTTATTTATAATAAGAAAAAAATATCCTAAAAAATGATGGAAAAATAATATAAGAGATATAAAAAAATAGAAAAAAAATCTTAAATCACTTAAGAAACTAATTGAATTCTCGCTCATTAGCTTCTAGATCTTACCGCAAGGCCTTCTAAATATTCGATTGACTTGATATTTTAACCTAATACAAAGCAAGATCTTTGGAATCTTCTGGTACAATTTCAGCTCGATCTAACAGTCAGATAAAAAAATATGATTGTTAGCATAAAATTATGTATTAGAAAAAAGAATCTTTAATTGTCAAAATTAATTAGTCTATGGAGTAGATAGATTAGACCCTTTTGTACATAGATTAAATTGAATAAAGTCTTATCATCACTTGTTAAAGATATAGCTTTTTTGAAATTCACCTTAACTCAAATACTTTAAATAAGCTCATTGAATGCATATTTAAGTTTCTTTGTCCTTGATTTGTAATTAGTCCATCCAAAACTTCTAAGAGATCATTTAGTGTAGTTTGGATCGCATCATTCCCTCTCTCCTCAAAAAAACTTGATCTCGAATCATCACCTACATCAAATAAAAAAAGATCAAAGACATTAAAATGAGAATTAACATTATACTTACATGGTAGATCTATTTTATAGGCATTGTCATTAATTCTTTTAAGGATTTAGAATGGATCATCTCCTCTTAGTATCAATTTAGATCTCCTACGTTCAGGAAATATTTCCTTGCATATATGCACCTAAACTCAATCATCTGGTTCAAAGATAACCATTGTTTTGCCTTTTATTTGAATGCATATTGCTCTTTTTTTTATTTGTATTTTCCACCGTATATTCTCATAGAGAGCCTTCATTGTCTATGTTTTTCTATTTCAGTCAAAATTAACATTTTCATCAACAAATAAATGAATCAAGTCTAAAATATTTAAAGGATTAAAGTCATAAACAATTTTTAAAGTTGAATAATTAGTAGTAGAATATATACTTTTATTATATGTAAATTCAACAAATGACAAGCAATCTTTTCAATTCTTCAAATTCTTTTGAATGATAGTTTTTAACATCGTAGTTAAAGTTCTATTAACTATTTTAGTTTAATCATCTATTTGTGGATGATAAATAATAGAAAATTATAATTGTATTATCAACTTACCCTATAAAATCTTCCAAAATTCATTAAGAAATTTAACATCACAATTAGAAACAATGATTAGAGAAACCCTTATAAATATGAAATTTAATATCACCATCTATTTATGGATTCTCTCTCGGTTGAAATCTTATTTTTCTCCATTTTGTCCAAATCTTTTCTTTTAGTGCTCCTATTATTTTCACTCTTTTGAGTCATATATAATTTATTCCTTCCCATTATTATTTTCACTATTCACCACATTCATTCACCCAATAAAATTTATAAGGTCTTTCATGCTTAATAATGTTCAAATTTGATTTTTTAACAAGTGCAGCACTAACAACATTAGCACAATTCCTACTATCAATAATCATATTACTTACCTTATTACTTATATGGCATCTAGTATGGAAATTATTCTTCCTATGTTGCTCCACATCATCATCCTTGATCTGAACATTAAGTGATCTCCTAATCATTAAATCCTCACCATCAACTGGATACTCAACAGTCAATAATACTACAATCCTTAAGTAGTGGCATCTTGTCCTCCTTTGAAGTGTCATTTTATTATTCAATCTCCTCATGTTCTTTCATAATTATAATCCTTTTATTTGTACATTATGGGGCTATTTGTCCATTACTCAAACACTTGAAACACTTAATATCATGGTTATAATTAGTTTGAGTTTTGAGTTTGCCCTGGACAATAGTGGTCAAATCCTTCTTTATAGTTTTAGGTGGTTCGACTTTGTTCCTCGTTGTATTCAGCTTTGATAAGGGTATCTCTTTTCTCTTATAATTCAACCTTCAAGTTGAAAAAAGACCCAAATTACCTTCTTGGTATGTACTCCCTTTTTCTTTTTAACTATCTCTCTACCTAAGTAGCCATGTGAACCATATCTTCTAACTCAACATAATATTATAATTCAACTATATTAGTTATCTCTTTATTTAAACTATTCAAAAACCTTATCATTGTAAGCTCTCTATCCTTTACAACATTATCTCTAATCATGGTAACTTTCATCTCCTTGTGGTAATCCTCCACACTCTTCAACCCTTGAGTCAAACTCTACAGTCTTTAAAACAATTCTCTATAATAATATCTAGGAATAAACCTCTTTCCATGATTGCTTTCATTTCATCCCAAGTCTCTTTGGGTCTTTCTTCATTTCTTCTCTCACCTAAACTAATTTGATCCCATCAAATAATAGCATAGTTAGAGGGTCATTATAAAAGCTATCTTAGTTTTGGGTTTTATGGGTTGTGTACTCTTTATGAAAATAATAAGACCAACTCTTTAGAGACACGTTGCCAAAAGACATGATTTTTTATTAAATGAGTGTTTGTTTGTTCTTTATAATTGATAATGAGTAAACCAAGTTTGACTAGGGGTAGTGTATTTAGGGTAACAATTGGATTTAGGTGCATTTGATTGTAACAATTGGATTCATATAAATCAACCATGTCTAGGGTTCGGTCTTCATGGATTCAGATCTATAAAACCTTGTATGAGGGTGTTGACTTGTGGATTCAGGGGGTATAAGCTTGTTCGAGGGTATTGTCTTGTGAATTCGAAGATATAAGTCATTTATGGGGTCGTTATTCAAACAAATATTTGTGTAACCCATCGTTGACTAATTAGTTGACTAATCATTAATTTCCTAATCAATTATGATATATGTTATTTATTTCTTCCTTTCAAATAAGGAGAAACTATAGTTAAGAACTTAATCTTAAGAGGATGTAGATAGTAACCTCATAAAACTAAACTAAGCGTGGGTCTGATACGATCCATGCAAGGGTTGAACAATCATATTTAGATTTTGGTGTAATGTTTCCTATTATCTAATTTTACTTTAACAAACATAACTCTCAATTCGTCGACTAGATAAGGCTGGAATCTGACCATAAGTTTCTAAAGATATTTTTCTATGTTGGGTAAAAATTTCATGTCAATTAAAGTTCATAAAGGCATTGCAGTATAGGTTAGAAGGTGTTATACATGTTTTGTTATTTATTGCTTTTTTGACTTATGGATTTTTTATTTGGAAATGGTTATTTTCCTAATAATACAAGCATATTCAACAACTTATTTTGGGGAGTTTCCTAGTCCTCCAAAGAGAATTAATGGGGGCAGCAACCTTCCTTATATTGAGAGGATTATTTAAAACAACAATTAAATTTTCTTAACTAAGGAAGAAAATACATGGGAAATAATTTTAGATTTGATTTCCTAACTTATATAGGATTTCTAAGGGGAAACAATTGTTATCCTAGCCTTTATAGGATTTGATTTCAGCTATAAAACTATTTAAGCTAGCGAATTATACTATTTTAGGTTATTTTATTTAGGTTATTTTATTCTTATATGTGTGGCAACTTTGGTATAAGGGTCGAACTTGTATATTTTTATTGTTTTAACAGTTTTTGGGCTTATTTAATTTATTTTGGATTTAATTGTAAGTGGATCCATATCAGCCCACAAGTTTTGGGTCCATTAGTCACTGTTTAAGGTTTATTATGTATTTTGGGCTTTTGTTTTAGTTAGGTTTTGTTTTGGATCTTTGGTCTTTGGTCTATGATCTATTAAGGTTATTAATGGGTTGTTTGTTAAGTTTCTTTAAGTTGTTTATTGCTATTAGATTTTGGCAACCATGAATTATTGAATAAAATTGGCATTTTTCTTGGATCATCATGTTTTTCTCTTTATTTAAATAAAGAATAATCAAACTTATCAAAGTATAACTGACTTTATGACATTATTTTTATACTTTAGGTTCCTGATTCTTTATGATCAATGAGATCAAGTCAATGCAAATACTTTTGGTTCTCTCATACAATGTTATTTATGGGTTAAGGTTCTATCTCAAATCTAATTTTTAGCTATCTGGGATTGTGTCAATCTTACTTATGGGTTTCTAGATTTTTATATTCATGGGATTCACACCAAGATCTCTTAAGATTTTAAATCTTAAGAAAGAAAAGAAAGTGTTTTCATCTGTTCATATGGATTTCATGTTTCAATTAACAAAAGAGTTAAGTCTAGTTATATAGACTTGTATTTAGCTTCTCTTGATAAGATAATTTAGTTAATTATGTTAATTAAGAGTTTAAGTGTTGAACTTTGTTAATTTAAGTGCCAAGTGTTGAACTCTAATATTAATGCAGATTTAGTGGAGTTCTAGATGAGGAACTACTGCATTGAAGATTTTTCTTGGTTAAGCTAGGGCCAGATAACCTAAAAGGTATAAGAAATGAGGAGCTGTTTTTTACGTCTCACAAGAATATTTAACGTTTCTCTTTTTAAAAAAGTATCCATTATAAATAAGTATAGTGCATTTTTATGTCTAGAAATTCTTCATAGACCTTTTTTTATGCTTAAATGGAGTTATGGATTTAATATATATGTCATGTGTTACTTGTGTATTGAATAATAATTACATATGTTGCATAATGTCTGGATGATTGATCTTCATTTCCCATATCCTGGTGCTAATTTTCCTTTAACTGTATGGGTTTTGTTTTCAATATCTGTGTTAATTGCCAAAAGAAAACCTGGAAAACTATAAAAGGTAGTTGGTGCTCTCTATCTATGTTTTGGAAAAAAAAATTCATTTGCTTAATAGTCATGCAAAATGTATTACAAGAGCTAAATATCTGTATTATCTTCAAAATGTTAGTTCAATACAATTTGAGAAAATGATGCTTCCACAAGTGTTGCTTTTGATATGTATCATATAATTAATTATCCTAGACAAACAAGAAAACTAAATGGGAGGCAACTTTAACAATCAATTTCTTAGCTTATTTTG